>Ga0222419_100038_pt1 | contig 271077 bp, 255 predicted proteins | sample 1B20Ametagenome_FD_182474 | JGI IMG/M metagenome (GOLD analysis project Ga0222419, IMG submission 182474) | Enriched microbial communities from leaf-cutter ant dump, University of Wisconsin, Madison, United States - 1B20A (version 2) | ecosystem: Environmental > Terrestrial > Nest > Insects... | reverse complement strand
TTCTTTTTTAAAGGCATTACGTAGTAAATAATCCTTTAATATACTGAATGTCAGCTTTTTATCAAAATTTAAAAGAACTTATTTTATTGATTTTTAATCAATTATAATTTTTGTCGTGTACTAAAATTGATTTTATAATTTTTTTGCCTTCAGACTGTAGCTGTTGTTGATTTCCATTTCTCTGACCAGATTCGGATCTTTAACCGCATCAGCCGGCACATCAGAACGAAGAAGCCAGATTGGGAACGGAATTTCGGCATTGTTGTAATTTGTAAAAATAGGGGTGAGGATGACCTTTGAACCTCTCACATCTGCCGGAAAAAATCCTTCGGGATAAGAAGTGCCAGAACCCGGCTGCTGCAAAAAGTCTTCGCCCGGAAAATCAGGAATATTCGGTGCAAAAGGTGCCGGTATAAAATTTCGCCAGTTGTCTGCAATCGTATCCGATTCGATCTGACCCATATTCAGATACCAGTCGTTTCCCTCCAGAGTTTTGATTAGCCACGCCTGATATCTCAAACCGTGATAATCAAGCTGAAGTGTCGGTTCCTTGTTTTCATCGCTTCCTTTGAAAAACCAGATTCCGTTGGTGCCGTAGTTTCCGGCTTCTTCGGGCGGAACAGAAGCATTCTGAACCGTATAGCCCGCAGAAATTTTCTGACCCAAAGTTTTTACACCGTTGGCTGCAGTCACAGTCGGGCTCAGTTGTGCTGTATTTCCTTCAAAATTACCGATCAGCAATACATAGTCTGAAGGCGCACCGCTTGAAGTTTCAACTGTTACCGCAAAAGACTGCGCATTGCTCAAATCGCTTGCATCGATTTTTGAAAATCGTGCATAATTGTTTGCAATCGAGTCATTTGTAATCGTTCCCGCAGATACAAAGCTGCCGTCAACCAGCAGCCATCCCTGATAAAAATATCCGTTTGGCAGTTCGGGCAGACTGATGTCTGTAATCTCCATTTCGCCGGTTTCGTTGATGATATCGGTCTCTGAACAGCCGGTGAAGATCATCAAAAAACAAAATATCGGAATCAGTTTTTTCATTTCTGTATTCGGTTTGCGGTTACGAAATTAAGCGAATAATATTTTATGCCAAAGTTCGGACTGTGAAAGTTTTCCGAATTTGTTTTTCAACCCAAATAATAAAATCTCTTCCAAAACGAATTGAAAGAGATTTTCTTTAATTTTTTTGTCCTTTAATTATTCCGCTCTTAATTATTCCACTCTGTACCAGGTCTGAGATCTTCCGAGAAGAGACACACCCAGAAATCCTCTGACAGTGAGCGTGTTTGCATCGGTCAGACTGATTTTGCATTTGTACTGTTTTCCGTTGTTTGGGTCGAGTATATGTCCGCCGGACCAGCCGCTGCTGTCTTTTTCAAGACCCCACATAATCACCATTCCCATGATCGGTTTGTCCTTATTGTCACCGCTGCAGTCCTTGCATGTCTCGTGTTCCTTGCCCGGAGTAAGGATTTTCACCACTTTCCCCTGAAGTTTTCCGCTTTTGGTTTCATAAATCTGAACATAGGATTTTTCTTTTCCGGTTTTGTCGTCAATCGTCTTCCAGGTGCCGATCGCAGACTGTGCGTATCCGATTACACCAAAAAGAAAGATAAAACTTGCCAAGATTAGTTTTTTCATAATTTCAAATATTTGATAAGGACTAAATTAAAATATATTTTTGATATATACACCATTCGAACTCAAATTCAATTTGACTGTAAATTGGAGAATTTCTGTTAATTTAAATTTATCCGAAAATTTATTCAAATGAAAAAAATGCATTTTCAATATGGTCGATGAACCATTCGTCCTTTGATTTTTCAATGCTGATGATGTCGAAACGGCAGTCCAGATCGATTTCATTTGATACGATGTATTCGTCTGCCGCTGTAATCAGCAGTCTTCGTTTCTTTTTGTTGACCGCCAGTTCGGGCAGTACCAGCGGCTCTTTTTTTCTTGCTTTGACTTCAACGATTACAAGCTCGTCTTTTTCGGGATCTCTTGCGATGATGTCGATTTCGGCTTTCAGAAAAGTCCAGTTTCTTTCGATGATTTCATAACCTTTTTTCTCCAAAAAATCGGCAGCCTGTTTTTCAGCTTCAATTCCAAAAAGATTATGGTCTGCCATGATAAATTTTTATTGGGTTCCAAACAATCGGTCGCCGGCATCACCGAGACCCGGAACAATATAGCTCTTTTCGTTCAAACCTTTGTCAAGTGCAGCCAGATAAATCGGAATTTCGGGATAATGGCTGTGAACCGTTTCTATCCCTTCGGGACAGCCGACCAGACAGGCAAGCCGGATGGATTTCACGCCGTGAGATTTCAGGATTTCAATTGTTTTGACCGCGGAACCGCCGGTGGCAAGCATCGGATCGACGACGATCGCATCGCGTTTTTCAATATTGGGCGGCAGTTTGCACAGATATTCAACCGGCTGAAGGGTTTCGTGATCGCGATAAATTCCGATATGACCGATTTTTGCATTGGGTATCAGATCCTGAATTCCTTCGACCATTCCCAGACCGGCTCTCAGTATCGGCACCAGAACGATGTCCTCACCTTTGATTTTATAGCCGACGGTTTTGCTGATCGGTGTTTCAATTTGGATTTCTTCGGTTTCCAGATCGCGTGTCAGTTCGTAACACATCAGTGTTGAGATTTCCTTGACCAGTTCTTTGAACATCTTGGTCGGCGTGTCCTTTCTTCGGATTTGTGTCATCTTGCTTTTGATCAGCGGATGATCGAGTACAATTACATTTTTCATTTTTCAGAATTCTATTTTTACACCGCCCGGATCCGATTCCAGGCTGATTTCTGCGCCCATAATCAGCGCACGGTTGTCGCCGGTATGACCTGCCGGAAAACCAAAACAGACCGGTATTTTGTAATCTTTTATAAAATTATAAATAATTTCATAAGAAACCGGATCAAAACCGTTTTCATAATCGGGGTTTTCATCTTCAATATCCATTTTTGTGAAATTCCCGACAATCAGACCCGAAGTCCTGTCAAGCAGTCCGCTGCGTTTCAGATTCATCAGCATACGGTCGAGATGATACCAGTTTTCGCACCAGTCTTCGATAAACAAAACCAGATTTTCGCCTTTGATTTCGGAACGACTGCCGGTCAGACTGCAGATCAGCGAAAGATTTCCGCCGACCAGTTTTCCGCCGGCTTTTCCAAAACAATTGTATTTGTTTGTTTTGATCTGATAATTTAATTTTTCGCCAAACAGAACTTTTCTCAAACTTCCAAAAGTCTCGTTTGTATATTCGGTTTTCAGTCTTTTGACGGTGATCGCATGCAGCGTTTGGATGCCGAAATTATTCAAATGATTGTGAAAAGCGGTGATGTCAGAATAGCCGATCAGCCATTTCGGATTTTGAAGAAACTTTGTCCAGTCGATCCGGTCGATCAGATGGACTGCGCCGTATCCGCCTCTTGCAAACCAAACCGCTTTGACAGTATCATCATCCAAAGCATTTTGAAGATCCGCCGTTCTTTGCTGCTGGGTTCCGGCGTAATGATAACCCAAAAAATAATCCTCAAAAATATGTTCTCCGGTTTTTGCAGTCAGCAGCCAGTCTCTGATCAGTTCCAAACCGGCATTCAGTTCTTCGGGAAAAATCCTTCCCGAAGGCGCAACGATTGCAATCTGATCGTTTGGATGGAGTGATTTGGGCTTCAAATTAATTTTTTAACGAAATTAAGAAATTACAAGCCATTCTGAAATGAGATGATACGATTTGTTACAGGGAGTTGATTCACAGCATCCTATAATTATTTTTTTGTATTGCTGTGCGGCAAAAATGCTGCCAAAACCAAAAACTTCTTTCATGTTCCTATGAGCCAAAACCTACAGTGATTGAAATCTTTTGATAAAACCTGCTTTTTTTATGATTCACCGGAAAATGAGCTGCCTGCAAATAAAAGAAGCAAAATGTTTTGGCTGATGAATTTTTAGAAAAGAATACCAGAATATCTTTTATAAGAAAAAAACTTATTACCTTTAGAATTAAAACATTAAAAAAAGCTTTAAAACATGAAAACACTTATATCTCTTTTCAGTATTGTTCTTTGTCTTTCTTATGGAAAAGCCCAGTGGGTAGAACTTGACCCCGGCGTTGATGTCCCTTATTTCTCAGATGTTTATGCCATAACCCCCGATATTGTGGTGGTAGTTGGTGCAAACGGGACGATTATAAAGACCACAGATGGTGGGGAAACATGGGTGCAGAAGCCTTCGGGTACTGCCTTGAATTTAGGTCAAGTGCAATTCGTTACATCTGAAATAGGATATGTCATTAGCAGTGGTTTTGAAAGTATTCTATTAAAAACTACAGATGGTGGAGAAACCTGGGTTCCAAAAAATATAGGAGAAATCCACTTTCTAAGCGGACTGTCCTGTGTAAATGAAAATTTAATTTTTATTTCAGGCAGTGATGTATTGTTAAAAAGCCAAAATGGCGAAGATTTTACTGTCATTAATTCTGACTTTGATTACGAAGAAATACTGTTTGTAAATAATGAAATTGGGTTTGCTGGAATTAGTGGTGAGGGGGCAAAGACAGAAGACGAAGGTGAAACTTGGCAGGAAATTAACCTTAGAACTCCTTTTCACTTCTTGAATGAATCAATCGGATTTTATTATATTGATGGTTTACGTAAAACCGTGGATGGTGGTGCGAATTTCATAGAGTTGGGTGTTGGAGAATGGTGGGCATTAATAGATATTTTTGCTACAAATGAAAATACAGTCTGGGGAATTTTAGATGGAGATTTCATGGATGTTTCCTCTCGCGGTATCATAAAAGTAACTTACTTCGGAACTGAATCTTATACAGAAAGTATTGTCTGGGAGAATAACGATCAAATAGATATGTTATCTATCCATTTTGCTGATGAAACTACAGGATATACAGTGGGGATAAAATATGATAAAGGAGCCATCTGGAAAAACGGAACAGGAATCAATACCATGAGTACTACAGATGAAACCCTGAAAGATGAAATCAAGATTTATCCTAACCCTGCTTCATCTGAAATCAATATTTTATTTGAAAAACCCTTTTCAGGTGTTGTAAGTTTAAACGATTTGACGGGAAAACAGGTTTATTCCTCTGATCTTGCCAATAAGTACAATACAGTTATAAATGTCGGGAAATTTACGAAGGGTGTTTATATGCTTTTGATTAAAGCACGCGGAAAAATTCATACACAGAAACTCATTGTAAACTAAAATTTATTATTATGAAAACACTTATCTCTCTTTTCAGTATTGTTCTTTGTCTTTCTTATGGAAAAGCACAATGGGTAGAACTTGATCCCGGCGTTGATGTCCCTTCTTTCTCAGATGTTTATGCCATAACACCCGACATTGTGGTAGTTGTAGGTGCCAACGGCACCATTCTCAAAACCACAGACGGTGGAGAAACCTGGTGGCAGAAGCCTTCGGGCACAACAGAGAATCTGCGAAAAGTACAGTTTCCTACACCTGATATTGGCTATGCAGTAGCTGCCGGAGACACATTTATTAAGACAACTGACGGAGGTGAAACCTGGCTTCCCATTGATGTAGGGTCAAATTGTTATTTTCATAGTTTTTCCTGTGTAGATGAAAATCTGATTTTTGCTACTTGCAGTGGCAATTTGATAAAAAGTGAAGATGGGGGAGAGGTATGGAATGAAATTGCTCCATTGACAGGAGGAGGTGAAATTCTATTTGTAAATAATGAAATAGGGTTCGCATGGGATGGGTTTGCTAATTTTTTGTCAAGAACAGAAAACGGAGGTCAAACATGGGAAGAAATAAACGGAATTTCACCTGCTGTTTTTATAGATGAGAATACCGGTTTTTATTATTCAACTGGTTTATATAAATCTATAGATGGTGGAAATGATTTTGAATGGTTATACTACGGAGGTTGGGCAGATTTCGTAGATATTTTTGCCATCAATGAAAATAATGTTTGGGGTATTTTAGGGTACTTATTAGATGGTGATGGCTCAAGTCGAGGAATTGCCAAAATAGCTTCGTTTGATTCAGAAGTGTATTCTGAAACAATTATTTTGGAAAATAACCCCGAAGTAGATATGTTATCTATTCACTTCGCAAATGAAAATATTGGTTATATAGCTGGCTATAAAAATGGTCAGGGCACAATCTGGAAAAACGGTACGGGAATCAATACAATGGGGACAGATGAGTCAATAGCAACCAATGAAATAAAGGTCTATCCCAATCCTGCTTCATCTGAAATTAATATAGAAGTTGAAAAAGGTAATTTACGGGATTATATGGTTTCACTTACAGATATGACAGGCAAACAGATTTATTCCAAATCATTTAAAGAAAAGAAAATTAAGATAAACACTTCCCATTTTCAAAAAGGGATATATATTCTCTCTATTGAGACGAAAAATAAAAAACATTCGCAAAAACTCATTATAAACTAAAATTTATTATTATGAAAGCACTTATATCCTTTTTCAGTATTGTTCTTTGTCTTTCTTATGGAAAAGCCCAGTGGATAGAACTTGACCCCGGTGTTGATGTCCCTTATTTCTCTGATGTTTATGCTATAACCCCAGACATTGTGGTAGTTGTAGGAGCCAACGGCACCATTCTCAAAACCACAGACGGTGGTGAAACATGGGTGCAGAAAGAGTCAGGGACGACCGCTATTTTAAATAAAATACAATTCCCTACGCCTGATATTGGATATATAACGGCGGGTGGTGACTCGCTTCTTAAAACTACAGATGGCGGCGAAACTTGGAATGTGATTGATACAGAAAGTGGCTTCAGTCTTTCTGGATTGTCTTGTGTTAGTGAAAATGTGATTTTTGTTTCTACAAATAACAATGCAATATTAAAAACGGAAGACGGAGGAGAAAACTGGGAAATTGTAGAAGTAACTTTACCTTTTTTGTCTCAAATATTATTTATAAATAGTGATGCCGGTTTTCTATGGGAACAGTATAGTTTTGACTTGTTTAAAACAGAAAATGGAGGAGAAATGTGGGATGAAATAAACGGAGCATCCCCGGTTCATTTCTTGAATCAGGAAGTCGGTTTTTATTATAACTACGGGCTTTATAAAACTATAGATGGAGGAAATAATTTTCTCAATTTAGGATTTGGGGAGTGGGGATATTTAACGGATATTTTTGCTCCAAGTGAAAATAATGTCTGGGGTATTCTTGTTGGATTATTGAATGGAGATCCTTCTTCCCACGGAATTGTTAAAGTTTCGCCGGTAGAGCCGTACTCAGAAACTATTGCTTGGGATGATGACCCAAATATCGATATGCTCGCTATTCATTTTTCTGATGAGAGCACAGGTTACATTGCGGGATTTAAGCAGGGAAAAGGAGCCATCTGGAAAAACGGAACGGGAATCAATACAATGGGGACAGATGAGTCAACAGCAACCAATGAAATAAAGGTTTACCCCAATCCGGCTTCTGAAGAAATCAATATTTTATTTGAGAAAGCTTTTTCAGGTGTTGTGAGTCTATATGATTTGACAGGGAAACAGGTTTATTCCACTGATCTCGCCAATAAAAACAATGCAGTTATAAATGTTGATAAATTTGCGAAGGGTGTTTATATCCTTTTGATTCAAGCACACGGAAAAATACATACACAGAAACTCATTGTAAACTAAAATTTATTGTCATGAAAACACTTATCTCTCTTTTCAGTATTGTTCTTTGTCTTTCTTATGGAACAGCACAATGGGTAGAACTTGATCCCGGCGTTGATGTCCCTTCTTTCTCAGATGTTTATGCCATAACACCCGACATTGTGGTAGTTGTAGGCGCAAACGGCACTATCATTAAAACCACAGACGGTGGAGAAACCTGGCAGCAGAAAGATTCGGGAACTACTGAAAATTTAAGAAAAGTACAATTTCCAATTCAGGACATTGGTTATGTAGTGGGAGATTCCGGAATTGTATTAAAAACTACAGATAGTGGTGAAACCTGGGCGATACTTAATACAGGACAAACCTCCGATTTTTACGGATTATCTTGTTTGGATGAGAGCACAATTTTTATTTCTAATAACGATACATTGTTAAAAAGCGAAGACGGTGGCAGTACATGGTTGAGTATTGGAATATTTCCGGGGGGCGGAGTACAATTTCTGAGTGAAGAAATTGGGTTTTCACAAGGATTTTCAAACAGTTTTTATAAAACCTTAAATGGCGGACTGAATTGGTTGGAATTAGATTGGTGGTCTCCCTTTCATTTTTTAGATGAGAACATTGGATTTATTTATAGCAGCGGCCTTATTAAAACAATTGATGGCGGAATTAACTTTGAATGGGTTACTGGTGAAGGAGGTGGGGAGTTGAGAGATATTTTTGCAATCGATGAAAATAATGTTTGGGGAATTATAGATGGAACTTTAGGTGGAGATGGATCCAGCCAGGGAGTAACAAAAATAACTTCGTCAGATTCTGAAAATTATGTTGAAACCATTGCTTGGGATGATGAAACACAGGATATGTGGACAGTTCATTTTGCAGATGAGTTTACAGGCTATATTGTTGGCTATAAATATGGTGAGGCAACTATCTGGAAAAACGGCACAGGAATCAATACCATGAGTACTACAGATGAAACCCTGAAAGATGAAATCAAGATTTATCCCAACCCTGTTTCAAATGAACTGAATGTTGTTCTGGAAAATCCGGAAAAAGCAGAAGTTGTACTAACGGATATAACGGGTAAACTAATTTTCAACAAAAGCTTTGAAAATAAAAGCAAGATAACAATCCATACATCAGAATTCCATAAAGGAACATACATACTCACGGTTAAAACCCGACATGAAAACTTTTCTCAAAAAGTCATCATCAACTAAAATTTTATGAATTATGGAAAATCTACTCTTCGCTATAGGGCTGTTTATGACATCCGTAGCATTTGCACAGGTAACCCATACCTTTACCGTTCAGACCTCCGATTTTCAGATTGGAACAGAGCAGGCCTATAAAGTAATAAATACTCAAAAAACCTTAAACTTCACTACGCAGGTGGGCGCACCTCAATTACCTGTTTATACCAAAAGCTTTGTGCTGCCTCACGGCAGTACGGTTACAAACATCGTAATCAGTAACCAAAATGAGGTGCTTATAGGAAATAATATTCTGCTGTATCCTGCCCAACCACCACGTGATTGGGTTTCTGAACCCGCATTTGTACCGCACGACCCTGCGGTATATAACTCCGCCAATCCCTACCCTGCTCAGACGGTAGTGAAAACAGGAGATAGTTCGACTCAGGGCTACCGTATCGTTACGCTTGATATCTGCCCTTTCAAATACATTCCCTCACAGAAAAAATTATATCTCTATCAAACGGTAGATATTAGCATACAATACACGGTGGGGAATGTTGAATACTCAGAAAAGATTACAAAATTCCGCTATGACCTGACCAAAGAATGGGTAGCTTCTCAGGTTGAAAATCCGGAACTTTTAAAATACATGCCACCAACTGCAAAAACGGTATTGGATGAAATAGTAGAAACCGACAAATCCATGCTTCGTTGGAAACCCTCCGCTTATGATTCCTATGTCCCCAATTATATTATCATTACCAACGAAGCGCTTAAACCAATATTTGAACAGTTAGCAGACTACAAGACCAAAAGAGGATTCCCTACTTTGGTGGTTACCACCGAACAGATATATCCCGCCTATCCCGGCGTGGACAATGCTGAAAAAATACGGAATTATCTCAAAGCAGCCCGTAACCACTGGGGTTATGGTTTATTTGTATTGCTTGGCGGGGATACAGCCATTGTTCCGGGTAGAATTGGTTCTTATGCTTTTGAAACTAGCGATGGTCCAAGTCCCTCTGATTTGTATTATTGTGATGTCTATAAAGAAGGAAATCCAAATTACAACTGGAACCAAAACGGAAATGCTCGGTTTGGTTGATAAATTTTTTAAAATATAACACCAAAGTATCTTTTATAAGAAAAAAACTTATTACCTTTAGAATCAAAACATTAAAAAAACTTTAAAACATGAAAACACTTATCTCTCTTTTCAGTATTGTTCTTTGTCTTTCTTATGGAAAAGCACAATGGGTAGAACTTGATTCGGGCGTTGATGTTCCTTATTTTTCAGATGTTTATGCCATAACGCCTGACATAGTAGTAGTGGTAGGTGCCAACGGCACCATCCTTAAAACCACAGACGGCGGAGAAACCTGGTGGCAGAAGCCTTCGGGCACAACAGAGAATCTGCGAAAAGTACAGTTTCCTACACCTGATATTGGCTATGCAGTAGCTGCCGGAGACACATTTATTAAGACAACTGACGGAGGTGAAACCTGGCTTCCCATTGATGTAGGGTCAAATTGTTATTTTCATAGTTTTTCCTGTGTAGATGAAAACCTGATTTTTGCTACTTGCAGTGGCAATTTGATAAAAAGTGAAGATGGGGGAGAGGTATGGAATGAAATTGCTCCATTGACAGCAGGGGGAGAGATACAATTTTTAAGTAGTAATACGGGCTTCGCTTGGGAAGAATTTAATTTCGATTATTTATCAAAAACGGAAAATGGGGGAGAAATATGGGATGAAATAAACGGGGCGTCCCCGGTTCATTTCTTGAATCAGGAAGTCGGTTTTTATTATAACTACGGGCTTTATAAAACTATAGATGGAGGAAATAATTTTCTCAATTTAGGATTTGGGGAGTGGGGATATTTAACGGATATTTTTGCTCCAAGTGAAAATAATGTCTGGGGTATTCTTGTTGGATTATTGAATGGAGATCCTTCTTCCCACGGAATTGTTAAAGTTTCGCCGGTAGAGCCGTACTCAGAAACTATTGCTTGGGATGATGACCCAAATATCGATATGCTCGCTATTCATTTTTCTGATGAGAGCACAGGTTACATTGCGGGATTCAAGCAGGGAAAAGGAGCCATCTGGAAAAACGGAACGGGAATTAATACAATGGGGACAGATGAGTTAACAGTACCCAATGAAATAAAGGTCTATCCCAACCCTGTTTCAAATGAACTGAATGTTGTTCTGGAAAATCCGGAAAAAGCAGAAGTTGTACTAACGGATATAACGGGTAAACTAATTTTCAACAAAAGCTTTGAAAATAAAAACAAGATAACAATCCATACATCAGAATTCCCAAAAGGAGCCTACATACTCTCAATAAAAACCCAAAATCAGAACTTTACCAAAAAAATCATTATCAACTAAATTTTATGAATTATGAAAAATCTACTCCTCGCTATAGGGCTGTTTATGACATCCGTAGCATTTGCACAGGTAACCCATACCTTTACCGTTCAGACCTCCGATTTTCAGATTGGAACAGAGCAGGCCTATAAAGTAATAAATACTCAAAAAACCTTAAACTTCACTACGCAGGTGGGCGCACCTCAATTACCTGTTTATACCAAAAGCTTTGTGCTGCCTCACGGCAGTACGGTTACAAACATCGTAATCAGTAACCAAAATGAGGTGCTTATAGGAAATAATATTCTGCTGTATCCTGCCCAACCGCCACGGGATTGGGATTCCGAGGCAACGTTTGTGCCTCCGGACCCTGTGATTTATAATTCTTCCAGTATTTATCCCGCAAATACAGTTGTAAAAACAGGAGATAATTCGGCTCAGGGCTACCGTATCGTTACGCTTGATATTTGCCCTTTCAAATACATTCCCTCACAGAAAAAATTATATCTCTATCAAACGGTAGATATTAGCATACAATACACGGTGGGGAATGTTGAATACACAGAGAAAATAACAAAATTCCGCCAAAAGTTGACAGAAGAATGGGTGGCTTCTCAGGTTGAAAATCCGGAACTTTTAAAATATATGCCACCAACTGCAAAAACGGTATTGGATGAAATAGTAGAAACCGACAAATCCATGTTGCGTTGGAAACCCTCCGCTTATGATTCTTATATCCCCAACTACATCATCATTACCAACGAAGCGTTTAAACCAATATTTGAACAGTTAGCAGATTACAAGACCAAAAGAGGATTCCCTACTTTGGTGGTTACCACCGAACAGATATATCCTGCCTATCCCGGGGTGGATAATGCTGAAAAAATACGGAATTATCTCAAAGCAGCCCGTAACCACTGGGGTAATGGTTTATTTGTATTGCTTGGCGGGGATACAGCCATTGTTCCGGAAAGAATAGGGTCTTATGCTTTTGAATCTACAGACGGTCCAAGCCCAACAGACTTGTATTATTGTGATGTCTATAACGGAAATCCGAATTACAACTGGAACCAAAACGGAAATGCCCGGTTCGGTGAGGTTTCAGGTGATGGTCTTGAAACCGGATTAAGCGGTGATAATTACATAGGCAGGGCGCCTGTGGATACAGAGCAGGAAGCACAGAATTTTGTCACTAAAATTATAAATTATGAAAAATTAAACGGACTTACTACGCAAGCCCAAAGAAGTTACGTAAATAATATGCTGTTTTTGGGTGCGTATTTTTCACATGTCAATGCTGGGAATAATTCAAATGATCCGGGTGGACAAATATGGCATTATAGGTTAGATAATGAATTCTATTTAAATCCCCCATACAATTCTAATTTAGGAAAGTGGCGATTATATGATGACCATGATGGGGTGAATGCTACAATTGATGGTCAACAAGTTACTATCTATGGAAATGAAGAATTAAGCAAGGACAGTACTTTGTACCGTATGAATAACGGTGAATCAAGTATGGGCAAGTTTCACCTGGTTAGCCATTTTGACCACGGCGGGGCATTCGGGATAGGTGTTTCGGGAAGAATGAAATTCAACAGCATATACAGAGAAGATATGGATGCCTTGACCAATGGAAACTATCTCCAGATTATGTATTCCACGGCATGCTTGTCCGGCAGATTCACTTTGGATTCCTTTGCGGAACATTATATCAATAATCCTTATGGTGGCGGGGTGGCTTCTATAGCAAATACAGAATCGGTTTATCCTGGAGCAGTAAATCAAGACAAAAAATTGTTCCGTTCTATATATGCCAAAGGTAACTATATACTGTCCCCGGATGCCTATCTGATGGGAGTTGCCTTCGCAAACGCAAGAGATGCTATAAATGATATACAACGCCGAAAAGTCCTCACTCTCTTTGGTGACCCCACCATGATGACCTGGTCGGCTACACCGGGTACCATTAACTTGTCTGCGCCCACATCCATAACCATCAGCAACAGCTCTGACAATGCGCTTACAGTGGGCATCAATGCGTTGACCGAAGATGCTGTTATTACGCTTTATAAATACAATGCAGTTACCGGCTACCCTGAAGTCCTTTCATCCCAGGAAATCCTAAAAAACGAAACAAGCACGGTATTCCATTTGAATCCGGATACACCGGGTGAGCTGCTGGTAACTGCCACCGCTAAAAACTACTTGCCTGCTAACACAACCGTAGATATTTTGATGCCTCAGCCACATCTATACATTACAGGTTATACCTTTGAAGATGAAAATGAAAATCATCTGATTGAACCCGGTGAGAACATTACACTAAACATTGTTCTTAAAAATTCAGGCGGAAATGACATTGAGAGCATTAATGCTGTCTTATCCAATGAATCGGATTTAGTTACAATAACCAATGCTACTGCAACCCATAATCCCATTGTCGCTCCCGGACAAAACGTTACATTGAACGGATTCACTTTTACGCCTCTGGTGGAAATGGGTGTGGAAGAAATACCGGATTTCATCGAATTTCATCTGGATATAGCTGCAAGCGGTAATTACAGCCATTTGGATAATTTCTATTTGGATTTGTACAGCCCTGTTTTAAACCTGGGAGCAAGAATATTGACAGACAACGGTGGAAATTCCGTACCGCCGTTTGAGCTTGATGAAACGGTAAATGCCAAAATAACCGTCAGCAATACCGGAAATATTTCCACCGGAGCGCTGACCGCTGTTTTATCTTCGGAATTAACTGCTGTAACTATTGATGCGGCGAACGGGAATTATGATGCCATTGCAGTTTCCTCGCAGGAAGAAAACATTCTGCCCTTTAAATTCCGACTGACGGAGTCCCATTCCGGGGCAATGCCTTTCACCCTTACGCTTACCAACGCGTTCGGGCAGGAGTGGGAATTTAATTTTGATATGAACGAAACCTGTCCTGCAGCCATATCGGGTTTTGATTTTACTTCCGGGCCTGACCATATCAAGCTAATGTGGACACCTGTTTCCGGTATCGGCGGATACAATATTTACCGAAGTGGTACAGAAAATGGGAATTATGATAAAGTAAATGATTTTTTGATAGCGGGAACTTCGGCCTATACGGATTATGAAGTGGAGGAAGCTACTGAATATTATTACAAAATAAGCACAGTTTCCTTATCGGGCCAGGAATGTGCTTTGGACGGTCTTGAACCCTACCTTGCATGGACTTCATTGGAGCTGCATGGTGGTTTTCCTGTTGCAAACAGTGTCGGTCGGCTTTCCGTTGGCTCACCGACGCTTTATGATGTGGATGGAGACGGTTACAAAGAGATTTTCCTGAATTTTAAAAGAGGTACGGAGGCGGAAGGTGCTATTTTCGGGTACAGACATGACGGTCAGGAAATCTTTAATATAGATGGAAACGAAACCACTGTTTCAGGCTTTGCCATTACAGATTTTTCAATGCTGCCTAATTCCGCCGTAGGTGATTTGGACAATGACGGGTTTGCCGAAGTAATTTCTGCCGGACGAAACAATGATACACATCATGGTGGTTTATATGTCTTCAAGACGATTGATGAGGATGTGCAGGGTCCGGGCCACGGACAGCCCGATCCATTTTGGGATACAGAACATATAGATTTAGAAAATGGTCAGATGATGAGAAATCCGGTATTGTATGATTTGGATAATGACGGTTTCCTTGAAATCATAGTATTGGATGAACATCAAAAAATCTATGTGTATGACAAAGATAAAAACCTGAGGTGGTCTGCTCATGTAGGCAATGGTGGATGGTCGGAAGGAGAAATCGCAGTTGCTGACCTTGATGATGACGGTTTCGGAGAAATTGCGTTTGGTGTAATGAAAACCGAAAACGGAACTAAAGGAGGAATCTACATCTTCAACCATGACGGGACACCTTATTCGATCAACCCGTTTCATGAATTTGACGAAGGAGAACGGGCTGATGGTGGGATTACTTTTGCGGACCTAAACAATGATGGAGTATTTGAGTTGTTAGCCATTACAAAGTTGGGAGCCACAGGCAAAATATATGCTTTTAATCTTGATGGAACTTATTTCAGTCCGACTATTCCCACAACAAGATGGGATGGTGATATTTCTTTTTTGTTAAACTCATCCTATGATTACCAACATATACTGCCAAGAATATCCGTTGGGGATATAAACAATGACGGGAATTTAGAAGTGGTATTTGGCAGTAAAAATCATTTATATGTATTGGACACAGATGGTGTAAACCTTCCCGGTTTCCCGGTAGAAAATGTAGGAGATATTCGGGATTCCGTACCCCTTCTGGCGGATATTGACGGTGTATTGGACGGAAACGGGAATTCCGATATTGAAATCATTGCCAATGTTGGCGGTGTCATTAAAGCTTTTAAAAATAACGGCACCGAATGTGTGGGTTGGGGGTTGCAGTCCGACAACGGAAGTCCTTTCAGGGGTTCTCCCGCAATCGCTGATATTGATAATGACGGGCTGAACGAGATAGTTATCTCTTCAGAAGACTGCACTGCCTATGTTTGGGAAACCAACGGAAGTTCCGACAAAATTGAATGGGGCAGCCACAGAGCTGATTCATACAACACAGGAACCTATAAACACGGTTGCAGAGGTGAGGTTGATTTGTTTATCAAGGATGGCCCAACAGATCAGGGCATTGAACCCAATGAATTTACTGAGTATATGTGGAACAGCAGGGATATTTGGACCAGAAATGTGAATGATGGCGGTCAGGAACATCAAAACCCGGTGTACAATAGCAACGGTGATCCAAATTATATAATGGTCAGAGTCGGCAACCGCGGCTGTACAGCTTCTTCAGGAACTGAAACCCTTACCGTGAACTGGGCAAAAGCTACAACCAACCTTCCCTATCCGGATAATTGGAATGGAAACATGACAAATGGGGGTGGCCACAAAATGGGTAATCAGGTGGATGGAACTCCGGTCATTTTGCCTGTTATCCGGCCCGGTGAAGAGGCAATTGTTGCCATTCCGTGGGTGGTGCCCAATCCGGCAGATTATATGACCGGACAGGGAAGTGACAATCCATGGCATTTTTGTCTTTTGGCCACCATTCTTGGCGCAACGGATCCGCTGACCCATCCTTATACCGAGAACCCAAATATTATGGTCAGAGAGAACAATAATCAGGCATGGAAAAATCTGACCGTTATAGAATTGTCTCCAAAACAGCCGATTGGTGGAACAGTTGCGGTTTACAATCACGGAATTAATCCGAAATCATACGATCTGGTGCTTGAGGCTGACAGAGACGAGACCGGCAGTCCGATCTTTAATGAGGCTGAAATAAGCGTTGTTATGGACAGTACTTTATACAATGCATGGACAGCCGGCGGCAAACAGTTGTCCAGAGGTATTGATCCGGGGATTTCCAAAAATATGTTTCAGATAACATCGAATAATGTAATGTTTAAGAATCTGGTTTTGAATCCTAACGAAAGAGGACTTATTTCATTGAAATTCAATATGCTTACACAACAGGTTACCAATAAGCCAAAGTTTGTTTATCATCTGGTTCAAATTGATCACACGACAGAGGAAATAATGGGAGGAGAGACTTATGAAATCAGAAAGCCGCCAAGATCCTTATTCTATGCCGATGCCGACGATGTTATGGCAGACAGGAATGAAATGGTTACGCTTACCGCTGAAGACATTAATGAAGCAGCTGTTTACAACTGGTATGATATGGATGGCAATCTTATATATACAGGAACGGAGCTGACCGTTATAGCCGATATTGCAAAAACCTATCAGCTGGAAATTATTGCGGATGCAGACGGTTACAAGGACTATACGGATGTAAATGTGGAATTAAATCCGCATAAATTAAAATCAATCGCTCCCAATCCGGCAGGTCAAAGCGTTATGGTTTCCTATAATCTGAATGCACCGGATTCTGCTTATATCTCTGTATTGGGTTATATTGGAAATGACACCGGTGTGGAACGCAACTATATTCTGGATACTGAAAGTTCTCAGTACAGCATTGATTTGTCCAGTTACGCAATCGGGTTTTACACTGTCAGGCTGATTTGCGATGGTCAAATGATAGGAAGTCTGAATCTGATCAAAGAATAAATTTATTTAAAAAACTCCCGGAGCAAAGCTCCGGGAGTTTACAGTTGTATTTTAATTTAATGGTTTCGTCACAGTTTTTGGATTGCTTCGCTCCAAAAACAGCGCCAAAACAATTTTGAGTGTTTAACTCTTTTGGCTATACATATTCGATCCGCGCTGCGGATCGGGACGGGAAAAATGTGACTGAAAGAACCCGGCGTGGAAGAGCAGTCCCACCTGATTGTTATTGTAGAGACGAGTGGCCGTTCGTCTCTACATTCGATAAATTTATCAACTATTGTGTTTTTTTAACTGTTTGAGGAATGGGGATGTTTACCCCTTCCATTCGGTTATTTTCGGATAAAGTTTATTCGTTTTTTTAACGGTTTTCGGTTTAATTCGGAATCTGAATTCCTTACTGATTTGATCCCGACAGTTTCGTCACAGTTTTTGGATTGCTCCGCTCCAAAACAATTATAAATTAAAGGATTGTAAAACAAGAATAAATTCCCGATCAGTCGATCAGTCTTTTTGCGTACAGATATCTTTTTGACCAATATGCATCGCTGAGCGGAGATACGATCACTCCTTTTGAAGTCGATGCATGGATAAATTCAACATCACCCTGATCGGAAACATTGTGAACAATCCCGACATGGCTTACACGGCTGCCTCCGTTGGTTGCAAAAAAGATCAGATCGCCGGCTCTCAGTTCGTCTTTTGAAACCGGATGACCTTCTTTTGCCTGTGCAGAAGAAATCCTTGGCAGATCCTGATCAAAAATTTCGAAAACCCGCTGAACAAACGCCGAACAGTCGATTCCGCTTCTTGAAGTTCCGCCGTAACGGTAAGGAACACCCAGATAAGATTCTGCTTCCGAAAGTATGCCGGTTACAAAAGAAGCCATAGCAAATGCATGGATGTCATTGAGTTCCTCGATTGCGGTTTTTTCTTTTTTAACTTTTACCTGACTTGCTTCGTTGGCCTTGTTTTCCTCAAAAAGAGTTTTGTTGATGATTGAGCTTTCTGCGTAGTAGGAACGATCGATGGGAAGATAATTTGTTTTTGCCTGATTTGCGGGAATTAGTGAACCGCAGGATGTGGTCACAATTGCAATTGCAATAAAAATTACTAAATTCAGTCCCTTCATTTGTCCCTTAACTAAGAAAAACCCCTTGATTTGCTTACAAAACTAAACTTTAAAAGCTTTAATTTTAGGCTGTCTGCCGAACTTTAGCAAAAGATTAACAAATGTTAAAATCAATTAACAAAACATTAAAAAAAATGCCGGCTGGAAAACACAGCCGGCAAAAAACTATTGCCCGTAGGTTGGAGATCGAGCAATAGGGCCCTCCAAAATTTAGGTTAAGTTTGATCGGTTGGCCGGATAAGGTCAAGTTTGGTTAAAGTATTGAAAAATGATTTGGATAAGTCTTTATTCCTGTTCGGATCCTTCGATGATGGTGACCTTGGATTCGTTGATTTCTTTAATCGGTATGATGATTTTCTGTTCGTCGGTTTTCAAAATCATACAGATATTGTCAATTGATTCGATGATTCCGGTTACCTCGTTCATCCTGATTTTCATTCCTGTCTTCAGATTCTTTTTGGTGTAATAGCCCAACAGCAGTCTGTGGATGATGTCTCTGGAACCGAGCCCGACTGCAATGGTGACCGTAACCAGCGCCGCACCGATGATGTACGACAGATTGGTTGAAATGATTGCTGTATCGATTCCGATCTGGTTGATTGCGGTGATCGTCATAAAGATGAAAATCAGATAAAAAACCAGTGAACTGATAAGTTTTGACCCGCCCGCATCAAATGATTTCAGTGTGTTGTAAACCACTTTTTTGAGCTGTGCCGCAATATAGATTCCGATTGAAAAAATCAGCAGTCCCGACAGAAATTTCGGCATATAGGCAAGCAGTACACCGATTTGTTCCGAAATAATTTCAAGATTCAGCATTTCGCTTCCGATGATCAGCAGAATCAAAATCAGAATGAATTTAACAAATCCGACAATGATTTTTGAAATATCGATTTTGAAATTTGAGCTTTCAAAAAATTCAATCTTATTGATTTTTGAATTCAGTTTGTTGATTTTTGAGAATTTCAGAAGTTTTCTGATGATCCAGACAATGATCCGGTAAATCAGGATGGCCAAAATGACAAATCCGATTCCGATCAGGATCTTGGGTGAAACTTCCATAAAATAATCATACAGGTTCTGGAGCAGTTCAGTGGATTTTTCCATAAAGCATACTTTTAATTTTTATCTGAATTTCTGTTATCGTCCTTTTTCTTTTTTGCGGCAGTATCGAGCAGATTAAAGATCGAAGACGGGTATTTGACCGCCACCAGATCAGCCATATCCATAGACAGTTTGATCAGTCTGATGTCATTCATCACCCGTTCCTTCAATATTTCGGGAACCTGCCGGTGTTCGATTATATTTTTAAATGGATTCTCAATCACTTCAAATCATTATAAAATTTAACCAGATTCATTTTGGCTCTTGACAGCCTCATTTTTACCGCACTTTCGCTCAACTCCGTTGTTGATGCAATTTCCCTGATGCTGATGTCGTCCTGATATTTCAGCAGCAGCAGCATCCGGTCGGTCGGATTCAGCATTTGAAGCGCTTTCTTCAATTTTTCGGCTTTCAGTTCAAAGATTTCACGATCAGAAATTTCTTCGACCGGTTCTTCTTCCAAATCCTCTACCGCCGTTTGGATGTTATTTTCAGTTTTCATTTCCCTTTGAACAAAATTCACACAGTGGTTGTAGGTAAATGTGTACAGCCAGGTTGAAAATTTTGATTCACCTCTAAAGCTTTTCAGTTTGACAAAGAGCTTCACAAATATATCCTGTGTCAAATCCTGTGCGGCTTCCTGATTCGAGGTGAAACTGATGCATTTGTTATACACTGCGCCCGAATACCGGTCATAAAGCAGTCCGAACAAATGGGTATCACTCGTCTCATTTATTTTTTTGATAAGTGCTTCATCACTTATTTTCTCCTTTGGATTCTGTGCCGCCATTGACACCATTCTACTATTTGGACACAATCAATTTGAAAAAGTCACAAACTTTAACATATCGTTAACAATTAAATCAAATAGGATTCAGATTGTTGTCTGAGAATCAGCCGCGTAGATATTTTCAGCCAACCGATTATTTTTCGGGAATTTTATAAACCACCGCATTGATATTCATTCCCGCGCCCACCGAACCGAATACCAAATGGTCACCCGGATTGAATTTGTGATCGCCGAGCATATTTTTTGAAATCAGATCGTACATGGTCGGAACGGTTGCCACCGAAGAATTTCCGAATTTTTGAACCGTCATCGGTGCAAGTCCTTCCGGAATTTCTTTCAGATTGTACAGTCTGAAAAGTCTTTGAATCATGGCATGATCCATTTTTGCATTTGCCTGATGCAGCAGTATTTTGTTGATGTCAGAAATGTCAAGACCCGATTTGTCAATTGTTCTTTTGATCAGCGCCGGAACTTTTCTGAGTGCATATTCATACACCTTTCTTCCTCTCATTTTGATGTTGACCTTTGAACCTTCATAATCTGATTTCAGCGATTCGTCATTGGTCAGATAATCCATTTCATCCAGACTGTCGCAAAGCGTATCATAAGAAATGATCCCTTCTTTTTTGTCTGATTCAACTGCTTCGAGAACGACTGCGCCTGCTCCGTCCGAAAAAATCATTGCGGTACGGTCGTGCGGATCAACAGCTCTTGACAGTGTATCGGCACCGATCACCAAAGCTTTTTTTGCAGTGCCCGACAAAAACAGATGATGTGCCAGAATCATTCCCTCGATCCAGCCCGGACAACCAAACAGCATTTCGTACGGACGGCAATGGTTGTTTTTGATGCCGAGTTTGTTTTTTACACGGGTCGCAATCGACGGCATACTGTCCACCTGTCTGTACACCGGATCGATGTCTCCGTAATTGTTTGCAACGATCACATAATCGAGTTCCTCCTTGTCGATACCTGCTTCTTCCAATGCTTTTTTTGCTGCAATCGCCGCCAGGTCAGAAGTGTACATACGGTCGTCCGCATATCTTCTTTCCTCTATTTCTGTGATTTCCTGAAATTTTGCGATGGTCTCTTCAATCGGTTTTTCGATTTTCTGACCGTCCTCTCCGAAGAAATCATAACCCAGAAAAAAATCGTTCTTTATGATTCTGTCGGGTAAAAAATGACCTGAGCCGGTGATGATCGTATTCAGCATTGGAAAATTGTTTAGAATGCAAATTTAATAAAATAATGGAGTGAATCGGTTTTAAATTGGAACTGACTTATTTCTCAAATAATTTATGGGTGATAAAATCTTTTTCATCGTTTCTGCCGCGTGCGGGTGAATATTCCCTGCCGTAATAGATGATCTGAATATGAAGTTTGTTCCAGACTTCGATCGGAAAAAGTTTTTTGGCATCTTTTTCTGTCTGCTCAACCGATTTTCCGTTGCTGAGTTTCCAAAGTTTCATCAGCCGGTGAATGTGGGTATCGACCGGAAAAGCAGGATGACCAAATGCCTGTGACATCACCACAGAAGCGGTTTTGTGACCGACGCCCGGCAGTTCTTCGAGTTCTTCAAAAGTCTGCGGAATCTCACCATTATATTTCTCAACCAGTATTTCTGACAATCGTTTCAGATTTTTTGCCTTTGTGTTTGAAAGACCGATCTGACGGATCAGATGTTTGATTTCATCGACTTCGAGCAGACTCATCGCCTTTGGATTGGATGCTCTTGCAAACAGTTCGGGTGTGATTTCATTTACTTTTTTGTCGGTGGTTTGGGCAGAAAGCACAACAGCCACCAATAAAGTAAACGGATCATAATGATCAAGCGGAATGGCCGGTTTCGGATAGAGTTTTTCAAGTTCTTCCATCACGACTGCCGCTCTTTCTTTTTTGGTCATCGGTTTCGAATTTTAATTTGATAAAAAAATGCCCTGTCATCAGTAAATCCGATTGATGACAAGGCGTAATTTTCTCAGTGATTTATGAGTTCAAAATTTGATTTACATCCTCATATCCGCCGGCGCAATAGAGTTCCTCAACACCTTTTTCGATCAGAAAGCTGAATGCCGAAGTCGCGCGGTTGCCGCCTCTGCAAAAAACCACGATCGGTTTTGGCATCTGTTTGATTTCATCCACACGATCCGGAATTTCGGTCAGCGGAATATTGATCGCGCCTTCTATCTTTCCGTCGATTTCAAGTTCATAAGCTTCCCTGATATCGATAAAGGTCGCATTTGAATTCTTAACTGCATCTGCTGTTGTCATTTTGATAATTTTTCTTGGAAATAATTTTCTGAATAAACCCTGAACAATCATCTGTTACCAGATTTTGATTCTGTCCGCCGGTGCTTTGTACATTTTGTCGCCCGGTTTGATATTGAATGCATCAAAGAATCCGTCCACATTGATAATCGGCCCGAAGGCTCTGTAATAACCCGGCGAATGCGGATCTGTATTCACCTGATTTTTCAGCGCTTCGTCGGTTGCTTTGGTTCTCCAGATGGTTCCCCATGAAATAAAGAATCTCTGCTCGGGTGTGAAACCGTCGATCAGTCCCGGATTTCCGTGATCTTTCAAATACATTTTTAATGCGTCAAAAGCAACACTTACACCGCCAAGGTCACCAATATTTTCACCCAGCGTGAATTTACCGTTTACAAATGATCCTTCTACCGGTTCATATTTGCTGTACTGATCAGCCAATGCCTGACCTGCCGCTTTGAATTTTTCTTCGTCTTCTTTTGTCCACCAGTTTTTCAGGTTTCCGTCACCGTCATACAAGGCACCCGAATCGTCAAAGCTGTGTGAAATTTCATGTCCGATTACAGCACCCATACCGCCAAAATTCACTGCTGCATCTGCTCTGTAGTCATAGAACGGATATTGAAGAATGGCAGCCGGAAATACGATTTCGTTGTTTGAAGAATTGAAATAAGCGTTTACTGTCTGAGGATTCATTCCCCATTCTGTGCGGTCAACCGGTTTTCCGATTTTGTCAAAATTATAATTGTATCTCCAAAGTTTCAGATTCATCATATTTTTGAACAATGCCTGATCTTCGTTGTGCGAATAAATTTCAAGATTTGAATAATCTCTCCATTTGTCCGGATAACCGATTTTTACGGTGAATTTGCTCAGTTTCTCCAATGCTTTCACCTTGGTTTCGGGCGACATCCATTCCAGATTATTGATGTGAACCTTGAATGATTTGAACAGGTAATCGACCATTTCAACCGCGCTTGCTTTTGCTTCGGGCGGAAAATTATCTTTTATATAAATTTTACCCAAAAGCTCACCGGCAGAACCGTTTACAAATTCAAGCCCTCGTTTGTCAAGCGATCTCTGTTCCAGCTGACCTCTCAATTGTTTGCTGTAAAATTCAAAACTGAGGTCATCCAGTTCTTTGGTCAGATACCCGCTTGCACCGTCGATCAGATGGAATTTCAGATATTCTTTGATCACCGGAAGATTTTCCATATTGATCAGTTTGTCCATATTCTTGTACAGATTGATTTCGCCGATGATCACAGAATCTGTTTTTACATTCAGATCGCTCAGGAATTTTTTGAAATCCACATTTTTTGAAAGCTGTCCCAGATCGTTTACAGAATAGGGATTGAATCTTTTTCTGCTGTCTCTTTGTTCTTCCACAGTCCACATATTGGATGCAATCTGTCTTTCAAAATCCAGAATTTTCGGACCTTTCAGATCTCTGGTTTTTTCGCCTGTGAATCTGTAAATTTTATCGATATAATTTGAATACAGCTCAAGTTTGTCTCTGTTTTCCTGATTGTCTTTCTGGTAATAATTTCTTCCCATACCCAGATTCATACCACCGAGATAAATTGCATTCTCTGCACTGTTCTTCATATGTGAACGAACATAAAATCCGTACAGCGAATTGAATCCGAGCGGAGTCACTTCGGTCAGATAATCCTGAAGTTCTTTCAGGTTTTTGATTTTGTCGATTTTGTCCAGATAAGGCTGAATCGGCGTGAGACCTACCTTATTTCTTGCATCAAAATCGATATAAGATTCGTACAGATCCGCAATTTTCTGCTCGTCGCTTCCTTTCTGGAAATTTTTTCCAAGCAGACCTTTCAGTATCGCCAGAGTCGTCTGGTCTGTATTTTCTCTCAATTCGTCAAAACTTCCCCATCGTGATCGGTCTGACGGAATTTCTGCGGTTTTCATCCAGTTGCCGTTGACGAAATTGTAAAAATCGTCCTGCGGTCTTATGCCGGTATCCATATTTTCTAAATTAATGGCATGAAATTTCTCCTGACTCATGCCGTTTACTGCCAATAATGCAATACCCATGATTAATAATTTTTTCATTTAATTGGATTTGTGTATCGGTTATTTGATAAGATTAAGGATACAAATTTAGCAAAATAGTTTATTGTTTGCTGATTTGAAATGAGCCAAATGACGGAAAACGATAATTGAAGCCGGTTTTTTCAATTCCGATCCTTGAATTTTATCATTGAATTAAAGCCTGTTTTTTTGTCAGCCGATTTTGGTTTAAATCTTATCTTTGTACTACTTTTTTAAGAGAGAATTATGTCAAAAAAAATTATGGTAACCGGAGCGCTTGGTCAAATCGGCTCTGAACTCGTTGCATCGCTGAGAAAAATTTACGGAAATCAAAATGTACTTTCGACCGATCTGAAAGAAGCTGCTGAGACAACTGATGAATATTACGAAAAACTGGATGTAAACGATACAGAAAGAATTTCGGAACTGGTTCAAAAACATCAGATCGACACCGTTTATCATCTGGCAGCAATGCTTTCTGCGACTGCCGAGAAGATTCCGATGAAAGCCTGGGATTTGAATATGAACTCTCTTTTGCATTTTCTGGAACTGGCACGCGAAAAAAAGATTTCACAGTTGTACTGGCCCAGCAGCATTGCAATTTTTGGAGCAGACACGCCAAAAAATAATACCGAACAAAATGCGCTTGCCATTCCGACCACCGTTTACGGAATTTCAAAAAGAGCCGGTGAATTCTGGTGCAATTATTATTTCAAAAGATACGGAGTTGATGTGAGAAGTATCCGTTATCCGGGTCTGATCAGCTGGAAAACATTGCCGGGTGGAGGAACGACCGATTATGCAGTCGATATTTTTTATCAGGCACTGGAAAACGGAAAATATGAATGTTTTCTTTCCGAAGAAACCGCACTGCCGATGATGTATATGGATGACGCGATCCGTGCGACCATCGAACTGATGCAGGCGGATGCCGATAAATTGAGCATCAGAACTTCATACAATCTGAATGCTTTGAGTTTTACGCCAAAACAGCTGACAGAAGCGATCCGGAAATATCTGCCCGATTTTGAAATCAGCTACAAATCCGATTTCAGGCAGGCGATTGCGGATACCTGGCCGGCGAGTATTGATGATTCGATTGCACAAAAAGACTGGAACTGGAAGCCCGAATTTGATTTGGATGCAATGTGCCGTGCAATGCTCGAAAATCTGAAAATTAAATTGGGGGTTGAAAGCTGATCAGTTTAGCAGTTCACCTTCCTGATTCAGTTTCATTCCTGATTTTTCATAAAGTTTTCTCATCTCGGCAATCGTACCGCCGTGTTTTTGCTCGATGTACCAGAAGATATGCAGTCTTTTGTAACCCAATGATTTCAGATAAGGAATCAGCGTTTTTGAATGTTCTTTCCAAAGCTCGATGACCAGCAGCGGTTTGTGTTCGGTCAGAAAATTTCGCATTCCGTTGATCGCTCTTTCCTCATTTCCTTCAATGTCCATTTTGACCATACAGAAATCTTCAAATTCGGTGTCCTTCATAAAATCGTCAAAACGAACCATCCGAATCTGAGTTTCAGAACCCTGTTTTGTGTTCATCACAGAAGCTTCGCCCATTTCGCGCGGATCAAAATAAATCGTTTGGGTCTTATTTTCTTCACCCAATCCGAGATTGTAAACCACGGTATTTTTTTGACAGTCGTTGAATTCCAGATTTCTAATCAGACTGTTGTAATTGGATTCCATCGGTTCAAAGGTGATGGTCTTCCATCCGTTTTTTGCCATCAGCACTGTAAAACGGCCGATATGTCCGCCGATATCGATAAAGCTTCCTTTTTGATTATTAAGGATTTCAATCAGAAAATAAGTCAGATCGGGTTCATAAGATTCAAGACAGGCCCAAAAGTCGATGGTGTCGGGTCGGGTAATCAGTGTGATGTTCTGTAATTTGAATTTTGATTCGGGAAAACTGACCGGTTTTTTGATTCCGACAGTTTTGTAAAAATAATGGAGGATAACCAAAAAGCTGAATTTTAACTTCTCTGACGGTTTCCCGACATATTGATTTTGAATGCTTTTTAATGCAGCCCTGAAAATCTTAATCTTTTTTTTCACCTGAAGATTGATCAAAAGTCGGCTCAAAAATAAGATTTAAATCATAATTTTATGTCAGATCATCCGAAAACGATTCAAATCAAAGTTCAATCAAATAATTAAAATCAAAAAAAGCCCGAAAAATTCCGGGCTTTAATCAGTGAATGTATTATTTACTATTCTGCTTTTTTGAATTTTGCCAAAGGCGCCATTCTTGCTTTGTTGAGTGTCAAAATTCCGTCACCGACAGAGATATTGTCTGCTTCTTTCAGAGCTTTCAGCAGTTGAGCTTCTACATCTGAATCAGGACAGGCCATCAGGGTTGAAATTCCGTCTCCGACGGTCAGTTTGTAACTGTTTTCGATCACATAAGGCATAATCAGCTGATTGCAGTTTGCCTTTGCATTCAGATTGCCTTTTTCAGAATTAAAAATCAGATAATAATTTTCAGGATTCCCGTTGACCGGTTTTCCGTACAATTCGGTCAGTTCCCATCTGATGTCCTCAGCCTCAGGATTTCCGGTTTTGTTCAGCACATAATGATTGGCAAGACCGCCACCAATAATCTTTCCTTCGGTGTCCAGATGTCTCACTTTGTTTTCCTCAACTTTGAAATAAGGTGAACCTTCACCCGCTTTGAAACCGTCCAGCTCGATGGTATTTCCGTCTTTCCAGCTGAATTTTCCGTTTTGTACATTGACAGTCGGTTCATCTTTTCCCAGATATTCTGAAGTCAAAGTGTAATTTCCGTCCTGACTGATTTTCAGTGTGGTTTTGATTCCTTCACAATCCGCACAGGGTTCAACGCCGGTATAGCTTCCCGCCCAGTCAAGCGAATTTTGTGAATTGTGTCCGTCATTGAGCCGAAGATTTGGTTCATTTTCATCGGCAGCAGCTGTTGTTTGCGGCGAGCAGCTCATTAAACCGAGACCGGCAGCCAGGATCAGATTGAAAATTGTTGTTTTCATACGATAAATTTTTTTGGTTCTTATTTGATTGAATATTTTTTCTTTTTACTGTTTAAAAAACTAAAAACCAACCGCACTTCCCAATAACTGTGCCCAAACAAATGACAATCAATAAATTTATGAAAAAAACTGATGCAATTCAGTTTTAAGTTGCTGTCTGTCCATATTTTTCAGTTTCAAAATTGCTAACTTTGAACAAAGTTTCGGATGGATACAGGACTTCAAAAATTTTTGACCGATCATTACAACCCGGAAGCTGCCGACTCGCTGATTCCTTTGGCACAAAGCGGTTCTTCCAGAAAATATTATCGTTTTAAATTTCAGGACAATTCGCTTGTACTGACCCAAAGCGACAATATTGAGGAAAATAAAACCTTTGTTTATTTTACTTCTCATTTTTCAAAAATCACCGATCATCTTCCAAAAATCGATAAGGTTTCGGATGATTTCAGCATTTATACACAGACCGATCTGGGCAATCTGTCGCTGATGAATCTGATTGAAAATGACAGGGAAAAGTCAAAGGAAATTTTCAGAAAATCAATTTGTCAATTGGTGAGATTGCAGGTTTTGGGTGACAAAGGCCTTGATTATTCAAAATGTTTCAGCTATCCCGAATTCAATTATCTGCTGGTTTTGAGGGATTTGTTTTCGCTTAAAAATTATTTTCTGAATCTGTCTGATATTGAATTCAATCACGGAAAACTGCTTCAGGATTTTGAGAAATTCGCTCATGATTTTAAGAAAATCTCAAACCGTTATTTTGTATTTCGTGATTTTCAGTCGAGAAATATAATGGTTCAAAACGATCAGCCTTATTTTATAGATTATCAGGGCGGACTGAAGGGACCGGTTCAGTATGATTTGGTTTCGCTGATCTGGCAGGCAAAGGCAAATCTTTCAAATGAATGGAAACAGGAATTTTATGATCTGTATTTGGATGAATTGAGTCAAATCGTTCAAAATAATTTGGACATATCCGAATTTCAAAGAGGTTATCAGCTCTGTCTGATCGAAAGACTGCTTCAGGTGTTGGGAACTTACGGTTTCAGAGGAATTTATGAACGGAAACCCCATTTTTTGAAAAGCATTGAATTCGGATTAAAAAATCTGAATGAAATCAAAGATCTGGATCTGATCAATGATTACCCCGAACTGAAATCTGTGATTGGAAGACTGTCCGAACCTGGATTTTTTATTGAATTGAAACAAAAAATAAATGGATAATAAACTGAATATTAACGTCAGAAGTTTTTCGTACAAAAACGGAATTCCCGCCGATCCTTCTGGTAACGGCGGCGGTTTTGTATTTGACTGCCGCGGCATATTGAATCCCGGAAGATTTGAAGCATACAAACGGCTGACCGGAAGGGACGAGGAGGTGATTGAATTTCTGGAAAGTAAAACCAAAATTCACGAATTCCTGGATGCTGTTTATCGCCTTGTGGATCTGACGATTGAGGATTATCTGAACAGAGGATTTACAAATCTTGAAGTGAATTTCGGCTGTACCGGCGGTCAGCACAGATCGGTTTATTCGGCGGATAGCATGGCGTCATATATTATGAACAAATTTCCAGAAGTGAATGTTACGGTTGAGCACGTAGTTCAGGATGGGAAGAATTGGAAAAATTGAATTTGCTCGGATGTGGGGTGTTGGGCGTGGGGTGTTGGATGGATACTAAAAAAAATTAGATATGAGTTTTAAATTTGAAAAATTGATTATCTGGCAGGAATCAATGAAGTTTGGAGAATTAATATTTCAACTTTCCAAAAAGTTTCCTGAAACTGAAAAATTTAATTTAACCTCTCAGATTCAACGTGCCGCAGATTCAATTGCCCTAAATATCGCAGAAGGTTCTATACTTCAGTCAAAATTGGAATTTCAAAGATTCTTGGGTTATTCCATCAGATCAACAGCAGAAGTTGTAACTTGCCTATACAAGGCGAAGGAAAGAAATTATATCGATGAAACTGAGTTTAAATCAGTTTATGAATTTTCATATAAATTGATGAATACGATTATTTCATTTAGAAAAAAGGTCGAATAATGATGAACATCAAATTCACCCAACACCCCACGCCCAACACCCAACAAAATCAAACTCATGGACAGATCACAACTCATCACCACCGGCCTCCCAAAAGCAATGATTTTCGCTGCCGGAATGGGAACCCGGCTGAAACCTTTTACCGATCATCATCCCAAGGCACTTGTTGAAGTGAACGGAAAAACGCTGTTGGAACGAAATATTGAATATCTGAAAGAAATCGGTGTGTCCGAACTGACGATCAATGTTCATCATTTTGCGGACCAGATCATCGGTTTTTTAAAACAAAACAACAACTTTGATATCCATATTCAGATTTCGGATGAAACCGAAGAACTGCTTGAAACCGGCGGCGGTCTGGTCAAAGCCAGAGAATTAGTCGGTGATCAGTCTTTTCTGGTGATGAATGTGGACATACTCACCGATCTGAATCTCGAAGATCTGATTCAGTTTCATTATCAGTATCAGCCGTTGGTCACACTTGCGGTTTCAGATCGCGAAAGCAGCCGAAAACTGCTGTTCAACAAAAACAGACAGCTGGCCGGATGGAAGAATTACAATACCGGAGAAGAAATTCTGACCACAGACGAATCGTTAAAAGAACTGGCATTCAGCGGCATTCATATTATCAATCCGAGGATTTTTGATAGGATGCCTTCGTCCGGAAAATTTTCGATCATGAAAACCTATATGGAACTGATGAAAACCGAAGAAATACTCGGTTTTGACCACAGCGGCAGTCATCTGATCGATGTCGGAAAGCCGGAAAGCATAGCCGAAGCCGAAAAGATTTTCAAATAACCTCTTTTTATTTTCAGACTGCCGATCCGATTGCTGACAATGGTTAACTTTGTCGGATGATTTCAAAGAATCAGATTTTCAATATTCAAAACCGTTCTGAATTTGAAGAAACCGCATTGGCAGTCTTCAATTTTCAGGCTGAAAACAATCCGGTGTATGCTGAATTTATCGGTTATTTGGGAATTGATTCCAATCATGTCAAATCAATTGAACAAATTCCTTTTTTGCCGATCCGGTTTTTTAAAAACCGTTGCATAATTACAGGAAATCAGGAAGTTGAAAAGACATTCACCAGCTCGGGTACTTCGGGAATGGAACAGAGCAGACACTTTGTTACAAATCTTGATTTTTACAGAGAAAGTCTGAATCACAGTTTTAAACATTTCTATGGAGATTTTTCGGATTATACCATTTTCGGACTTTTGCCTTCCTATCTGGAAAGAAGCGGTTCTTCGCTGATCGATATGGTTGAATACTGGATTGGAAAATCGGGGAAAGGCGGATTTTATTTGTACAATCACGAAGAATTATTGGCGGATTTAATTCAAAACGAAAAAGAAGAGAAAAAAGCAATCCTGATCGGTGTTTCATTTGCGCTGATTGATTTTGTTGAGAATTACAAAATGAATCTGAAAAATACCATCGTGATGGAAACCGGCGGAATGAAAGGCAGGAAAAAGGAAATCACAAGAGAAGAACTGCACTCGATTTTGAAAAACGGTTTTGGGGTCAGCGAAATCCATTCTGAATACGGAATGACCGAACTGCTTTCTCAGGCATATTCAACCGGCGGTGCAGGATTTGTAACACCGCCCTGGATGAAGGTTCTGATTCGAGACACCGAAGATCCGCTTTCTTATTCGTCAGTTGGGCGAACCGGCGGAATCAATGTGATAGACCTCGCCAATTTGAATTCATGCAGTTTTATTGCCACCGACGATTTGGGAAAATCAAATCCGGACGGATCATTTGAAGTCCTTGGCCGTTTTGATCATTCGGATGTCAGAGGCTGCAATCTGATGGTTTCTGATCTTTAATTTTTCTTTAGCAAAATAGCTTTGGAGGCATCTAAATTTGATTTGTCAAAAAGAGCTTTGATGTCGGCATAATTTTGATTAAAAACAGATTTTCCTAAATAAAATTCATAATGTAAAACTACTTTTCCTTCTTTGATTTCTGCTTTTTGATAATATACAATATCATTTGAACTTGTTCGGTTGTGAACGCCAAATCCTTGCGGGATTTCGGCCTTGTAACCTTCGGGAATGTCAATCAAAACATCGGTTTTGTAATGAAACGGAAAATTAAATTCCAATGCTCTTTCCCGGGTTCTGTCTTCTAATTTGTATCGAGAAATGATGTCTTTCAACGGATTTTCGATTCCGATGAAAGAGATTTCAGAAATGGGAGCAGATTCTGAAATGATTCGTGATAATTGTAAATTGTTTTCTTCTGCATCTTTTTCCAATCTTTGGGTTTCATTGGTCAAAATATCGGCAGCATTTTTTACCGGCGAATTTTCCGTAATTCCTTCTTGCTGATTTATCTTGTTTTTTTTGAAATAACCATTCTTTTTATCGGTACGCATTAAGACATATTTTCCGTCTTTTATTGAATAAACCTGTAAATTTTCAAATACCGAAACAGGAGGAGTGAGCGTGACAAACCTTTCATTTTTCGGGTCGATGATTAACGCATAATGATTATAATCTCTGAGCGGCGCATAGCCTAAATCAAAATCCATATTGGAAGCATCAATCAGATAAGAAGAACCATCGTCGAAGGAAACGAGATTAACGACATAATTAAATTGTCCCAAATAAGGATAGGAAGTTATGATTTTGCCGTTTTCTCTCGAACTCAAAAGAATGAGTTCTGTTTTGAAGCTTTTGGCATTTAAAATTGAATTCAACAATAAATTGAGGTCGGTTGAATTTCCGCTTTTTGTTTTTTCCAATTTCCGATTGCTGGTTTTGGCAGAAATTCCGTAGAAATGATTCCATTTGTAATTTTGTCGGAAATATTGGTAAACATTTTCTAAAGTTTCTTTATCGTTGTTTCCGTTCGGAATAGCGGAAGCAATTTCAGAGCCTACCGATTTACTGGTGAAATTATTGAATAAAGTTTCCATTTCCTGATTCAAAGCTTTCCAGTCAGACAAAACGTCTTCGTAATGAGAAGTTGAGCCGTAACTGCCGCCGGCTTTGGAATATCCTCTCAACTGAAGCGCAATTCTTTCTGCCATATCTTTCGGATTGTAAAGAAAATTTAGAGAAGTATAACTCGGTAAACTCGTTAAAACCCATGAATTCGGAGATTTTTTGTTTTTTGAATATTCCACAATTTTGTCTCCAATCATAAGCGTGGTATAATCCAAAGTCGTATTGTTTTTTATTTCATAAGAACTGTATAGAGTAGGAAATTCGTGTTGAAATCTCCAAGCGTCTATGAAATACAGTTTTTGGTCACTGAAATCGTATTCAAGTTCAATGATAGAACCAACGTGAACATTAGGAAAAGTAAATTTTTTCGAATTGTAGTATTCATTTAGATTCGTATCGTAAATTTCATTTTTATTGACCGGATAAATCACCGGTTTTCCGTTTTCAATGTTGATGGTTTGCGCTTTTATGGAACCCAAACCTTCTAAAGCTTTGTAAGAATAATACACCAGTTCCTGGTTGGCGGCTTCAATTCCTTTTTCGCTTAGGATTTTGATTCTGCGGTAAATATGTGTTTGAAAAGATTTTGAAATCGAAGTATATCCTTCTTCATAAAGAATTACGGCAGGGGCCCATTTTTCAAACGAAACTTCTTTGTAATCAATTTCTTCCTGCGAAACCTGACCCCATTTTGTTTTTGGATTGATTTGGCCGATGGCAGAGAACAGGCTGATACTGAGAATTAAGCTGAGCAGATTTTTCATTTTTTTAATTGTTTTATTTAAATAGTGATTTGAGTTTTTTCTTTGTGTTTTGTTTTCTGTGATATTTTTTCTGAAAATTTTCGGTATAATTCCAAAGCAGACCAAACAGCTTTTCTGCATCATTTCCGGAAACTTTTGCATATTCATCCGCCATGATTCTGACCATTTCTTTTTTTGGTGTCAGCCTTGACAGATTCTTCATCCTCAGACCGATATCCATTGAATCATGAAAATTCATCCGGTTCAGATCGACCAGAAAAAATTGATAAGTCCCGTCATCCTGTTTTTTGATCAGTGTATTTCCGGGCGAATGGTCTTTGAATTCGATTCCCGCCTCATGCATTTTGAAACAAAAACGGGTGAACTGTCTCAGTATATTGACCTCATCAGGATAATCTTTGACTTCGACCAGTTCGCGATAGGTCAGATCATAATCCTGATGAAGACTTGCATAAAAACTTCTGTGCAGACCGATGCTCGAATAATTTTCCTGAAACCCGACCGGAGTGGGCGTGCCGATTCCTTTTTCGATCAGTTTGTTTGCAAATTCAAAAGATCTTCTCGCTTTTGATTTTCTAAAATATCTGTAAATCAACTGATTGAACTTATTTGGAATTTTAAATGATTTAATATTGACCCGATTGCCGTTGATCTCAAAAATTTTGATTTTGTTTCTTTCGCCATTGATGAATTTTTCGCCTGAATTGTCAAAATTCAGAAACGCAGAGAGGATTTCGTTTTTGGAATCTTTAAAAGCCGGATTTATTTCAAAAATCATAAAACGGATTTTGACAAAAGTAAGGATTGATTTTATAAATAACCGATTGAAACCGGCAAAAAAAGTAATGATTTTTTTTTATGACCCTTATTAGTCGGAATAATTTTGAACTGAAAAATTTATGTACTTTTGAATCCCAAATCCTCATCGGATGAACATACTCAATATCACCACTATAACCGGACTCAGAGGCGGAGACATTCAGATGCATACAATTTACGGACTGCTGAAATCCTACGACGATCTGAACCAGTTTATACTCTGTCCGTCAGATTCGGATCTGTTCACAATGTATGGCGGTGAGGATAAAAATTTTATTCCCTACAAAAAATCAAACAAAATTTTCAGTGCAATCGGACCGATTATCCGCGCGGTCAAAGAAAAAAATATCGATTTGGTTCATGCGCATGATTCAAGTGCGCTGACTGCTGCCTTGATCGCATCCCGTTCTTTTCCAAAAGATGTGAAAATCATGCTGAGCCGTAAGCGAGACAAAAAAATCAAAAGAAATTTTTTGGGAAAACTCAAATACGGAAACAACAGAATTTCAAAAATCGTCTGTGTTTCAAATGCGGTGGCATCGATTTTTGACCATGTGATCAAAGACCAATCAAAGGTGGTGACCATCTATGACGGAATCGATGTTCAGAAATTCGCAGGAAATACTTCGAAAAATCTGATTCATCGGGAACTTGGATTTTCTGATGAAATCAAGATGATCGGAAATGTTGCAGCGCTCGAAAATCAAAAAGACATCATCACATTTGTGGATGCGACTGCCATTGCGAAACAGAATCCGGTGGCTAAGAATCTGAAATTTGTGGTCATCGGTGAAGGAAAGGAAAGAGAAAACATTGAAAAACACATAGCCGAAAAAAATCTTCAGAACGATGTCTTTCTGCTCGGTTTCAGGAAAAATGTCAGTGAGCTGTTGCCTGAATTTGATGTTTTTATGATGAGTTCAATTTCGGAAGGACTGCCATTGACCATCTACGAAGCTTTTGCATGCCGTGTGCCTGTGATTTCAACAAAAGCCGGCGGAGTGCCCGAAGCGGTGATCGACGGATTCAGCGGTCTGGTTTCTGAAATTGGCGATCCGAAACAGCTTGCAGCCAATCTTTTGAGACTTCAAACAGAAGAAGGACTGAAAGAAAAATTGAGTCAGAACGCATTCAAACTGGTCAATGAAAAATTTGATCTGCCGATTTTAAAAGAAAATTATTATCGTCTGTACAAATCGCTTTAATTTTGCGGTTGTAATGGAATTCAATCAGATTATAGAAGAAATCAAAAAAGGAGCCACCATCCTTTATCCGACCGATACCACTTTTGGTCTCGGCTGTGACGCAAACAATGTGGAAGCCATCCGTAAAATTTATGAAATCAAAAACCGGCCGGATTCAAAATCACTGATTATTTTGGTTGACAGTCCGGCAAGACTTCAAAATCTGGTCGATGTGCCGGCGCTTGCCTGGGACATTATGGATTTGTCCGAAAAACCGGTTACCATTATATATGACCATCCGAGAAATCTGCCCAAAGAACTGATTGCAGAAGACAATACCATAGCCATCCGGCTGACCAAAGATCCGCTCTGCAAAAAGATCATCGGCAGAATCAATGCGCCGCTGGTTTCGACTTCAGCCAATCTTTCGGGTGAGCCTTCGCCACAGAATTTTTCTGAAATTTCACAAAAAATCAAAGACGAAGTCGATCTGATTCTTCCCGAATGCAAAGATTTTATTCCAAGATTCAAAGCATCATCCATCATCAAACTGTCCGAAGACGGTCGTGTGAAGGTGATACGCGAATAAAGATTTGGATTTTGAGACCTCGAAGAGGTCAAATGTGTATAATAGAATTATGATAACCAAAAAAAACGACCCCAAAGGCGGTCGAATCTTTATAATCAATTAAAATGAACCGTAAAACTTTAATATTTAAAAAAATCAAAACAATCACTTTATTTGAAAACGGTTTAAATTTTAAAATCTTTTGGGAATCACTTTTTCAGTGTGACTGAAATTCTAACTTTGCAAAATGAAGCTCGAAAAAGCAGTAAATCATAAAGTTTTTGAACTGATCGGCAATGCTGCCGCCGAACTCGATCAGCAGACTTTTGTGGTCGGTGGTTATGTGCGTGATTTTCTGCTGAAACGCGGACAGAAAAAAGACATCGATTTTGTAACGGTGGGCAGCGGGATTGAATTGTCGAAAAAAGCACATTCAAAAATGAAAAATGCGACCAAACTGACGGTTTACAAACGATTCGGAACCGCAATGTTCAAATGGCAGGGAATCGAACTCGAGTTTGTGGGTGCGAGAAAAGAAAGTTATTCCGAAGACAGCCGAAAGCCTTTTGTCGAGGACGGAACGCTTGACGACGATCAGAAAAGAAGAGATTTTACAATCAATGCACTTGCGATTTCTGTCAATTATGAAAATTTCGGACAGCTGTTCGATCCGTTTGACGGCATCGGTGATTTAAAAAATAAAATCATCAGAACGCCTTTGGATCCGGATGTGACTTATTCTGATGATCCGCTGCGGATGATGAGGGCGATCCGATTTGCGGCACAGCTTGGTTTTGAAATTGAGAAAAATTCTTTTGATTCGATTCTGAAAAATTCTAAAAGAATTGAAATTGTATCCAAAGAAAGAGTGATGGATGAATTTCAGAAAATCATGATGACCAACAAACCTTCGGTCGGACTGAAGCTGCTGGATGATGCCGGTCTGATGAAATTTATACTGCCCGAACTGGTCGCGCTGAAAGGAATTGAAGAAATAGAAGGCCAGACGCACAAAGACAATTTTTATCATACGCTGGAAGTGGTTGACAACATCTCTGAAAATACAGACAATCTCTGGCTCAGATGGGCGGCGCTGCTTCACGACATCGGGAAGGCACCGACCAAACGTTATGACAAAAAGATTGGCTGGACTTTTCATACCCACGAATTCGTCGGTTCGAAAATGATCTATACATTGTTCAAACGGCTCAAACTGCCGATGGGTCAGCCGATGAAATATGTTCAGAAAATTGTGATGCTCAGTTCAAGACCGATTGCACTGATCGACGAGAATGTGACCGATTCTGCGCTGCGCAGACTGCTGTACGATGCTGGTGATGATTTTGAAGATCTGTTTGTGCTCTGCAAGGCGGACATTACCACCAAAAACGAAAAAAAACAGCAGCGATTCAAAAAAAACTTTATTTTGGTTGAGCAAAAGATCAGGGAAGTAGAGGAGAGGGACAGAATTCGAAATTTTCAGCCGCCTGTTTCGGGTGAAGAAATTATGAATATATTTGGAATCGGTCCCGGCAGAGAGATCGGGATCATAAAAAATTCGATCAAAGAGGCCATCCTTGAAGGTGAAATAAAAAATGATCGTGAATCAGCTTTAAATTATATGTTTGAATTAGGAAAAAAATTATATTTGACACCAAAATTAAAAAGAAGTGATTTATAAAATTCGTGTAATTCTGGATACCAAAGAAGATGTTTTCAGAGACATTGAGGTTCGCGACAAACAGACCCTTTTCTCTCTATACAAAGGAATTGTGAGCGCATTCAGTCTTCAGGGCGAAGAGCTGGCTTCGTTCTATGAATCAAGCAAAGACTGGGATCAGGGAAGAGAAATTCCGCTCGAAGATATGGGCGATACGGGAAATGATGAGACGATGGCCGATTTTCAGATTAGTGAAATTCTGCCAAAGGTCGGCGATCGGATGATTTTTGTCTATGATTATATGGAAATGTGGACTTTCTATGTTGAAGTCATCGCAATTGAAGATAAAAAGGCAGTATTCAATTATCCGCTGACGGCTTACCGTTTTGGTTCAATGCCGCTGAAGGCGCCCAAAAGAAATCAGGATGTTCTTGATCTTGAGGAAGATGAAATTATTGAAAATGAGGATGATGCGGATTCAGAAACTTCTTTTGATGATTTGGAAATCGATACGGATCTGGATGATTTTTAATCAGCAGCGGTTTGAACGAAATAAAAAGGCCGGTTTGGAAACCAACCGGCTTTTCTTTTGAAGTTTTTTGATGCCATTATTGTTTTGCGAAATTCTTGTAAAGATTCAGTGAATCTTTGATATCGTTTTGCATGATTTTGATCAAATGCGGCTGATCTTCAAGCAACAGACTGTTTTCTCTTTGTCTTTTCTCCGAAATTTTAACCATTTTGGCGATTTCGTCTATATACTTCTGCTTGTCTGTGATTCCCTTTTTGTTCATGTCAGCCATTTTCTGTCTGATTTTTCGTGCATAAAGTTCAGAATAATCAAATCTGATCTGCTGAACCTGAAGAACTTCGGACTTTTTTACATTTGTCCAGGATGAATTCCGATCCATTAGATTCAAAATCGTCATTTCCGGAATTTTTCCCTGTTCCTGTCTTGACTGATAGGAGATAACGGTGGTGATATTTGCAGCCTGCTGTTTGTTCATTGCTTTTGGAACAGCGCCCTTGAAATCATCAAAACTGATTTTTCGATTGGATGACCATTCCAAAAAATCCTGACTGAAAAATGAAAAACTGATGAAAATGAATATTCCGAAGAAAATCCCTCTTTTTATTGTCATATTAACCCCAACTTAGAATCAGGTCAAAATTATAAAATTAATCGGAATTCAGAAAATCGGAAGCAGCTTTTCAAGCGCCATTCCTCTTGAACCTTTTAACAGCAGCAATTGGGTGCTGATTTTATTTTTTTCAAAATATGATTTTGCAATTTCCCTGTCGCTGAAGAGAGTGATTTTTGAATTTGAATTTTTAATCTGACTGAAATGTTCACCGATCAGAAAGATTTGATCGATTCCGAGCATTGCTGCAAGATCTGCAATTTTCTGATGTTCGGATTGTGAGGTTTCTCCCAATTCAAACATATCGCCCAAAATTGCGGTTTTTGATCCTTCCATCCTTTCAAAATTCAGCAGTGCGGCTTCCATACTGCTCGGATTTGCATTGTAGGCATCAAGCACGATTTTGAGATTTTCTTTTTGAATGATTTCAGACCGGTTGTCGCCTGAGACATATTCACTGACCGTTTCGGTTATTTTTTGCTGCGGAACTTTAAAATACAGACCGAATGCGATGGCGGCAGCCACATTTGGCGCATTGTATGCACCGATCAGACTGCTTTGAAACGATCGTTTTCCGTATATGATTTCAGGGCATCTTCCCTGCTGATTTTCTATATATTCAAATCTGAAATCTGCCTCATTGCAGCTGCCAAAAGTAATCCTTTCCAAATCTGCTGTCAGTTCCATCTGTTTCGGATCGTTGCAATTGACAAATGCGGTTTTTGAATTCGCTGCCAGATAACGGTACATTTCAGATTTTCCTTTGATCACGCCTTCGACGCCCCCAAAACCTTCGAGATGCGCCTTTCCGAAATTGGTGATGTATCCGAAATCGGGAAGCACAATGCTGCACAGAAATTCAATTTCTTTCTGATGATTCGCACCCATTTCAACGATTGCAAGTTCGTGTTTGTCTTTGATGGTCAGCAGGGTCAGCGGCACACCGATGTGGTTATTCAGATTTCCTTTGGTGGCGGTCAGTCTGTATTTTTTTGACAATACCGCACTGATCAGTTCTTTGGTGGTCGTTTTTCCGTTGCTGCCGGTCAGTGAGATAATCGGGATATTCATTTTGATCCGGTGGTATCTCGCCAATTCCTGAAGCGCAGTCAGCGAGTCTTCCACATAATGGATATTTCTTTCCGGATCTTCTCTTTCCTTTTCGTCTGTAATTGCAAAACGGGCACCCGATTGCAATGCCTTTTCGATGTATTCGTTTCCGTTCGAATTTTCGCCTTTCAGCGGAAAGAAGATCGCACCCGGCTGAGTGGTGCGGCTGTCGATTGAAACCGAAGCTGATTTCAAAAACAGCGAATACAGTTCCTGGATTTTCATTGTGTAAAGATAGAAAAAAGCCCAATCCTTTTTATGGGACCGGGCTTGGTTATTTTTGAATAATTAAAATTATTTTCTCTTGTTGATTCCGGTTTTTGATCGTTTGGTTTTGCCTGAATCACCACCCTGATAATCCTGCGCAACTCTGAATCCGACCCATCCGGTGGCTTCTGCCTGATGCATGAATCTTCTTTGTCCGGGATCGAGCCAGTAGATCGGATCTTTCCATGAACCGCCTTTCACAACTCTTACTTCGTCAGAAATTTCTGTGGTTCTGGCTTCATCGTCTTTTTCAAGGATCACTCTTCCTTTTTCGTCCACATAGAATTTTCTGGTCGGTGAGTTGTACATCTCACGCGTATCCGAATCGGTTTTCTTAACCAGTCCTGCACCTCCGTCGTCAATGACGTTTCCGAGTGAATCTGTTGTCATTCCGGTGAAATTGTCATCTTCGAATCTCGGATTCAGCCAGGACATCCTGTCTCCGTCTCTGAAATTGGTATTGTCGGTTACGGTTTCCTTTTTGTATTTTCCGGGAAGGCTCTTGTAGGCGAGTTTTCCGTTGTTGAGTGTATCGTATTCGATTTCGTCTTCAAATTTCTCAAATCCGCCTGCACCGTTGTCAATGTTTTCCTTGAATGCATTTCCTCTGAAATAGTTGAAATCATTTGCTTCATCGTCAATGATCGGACGGTAAACATCTGCAGTCCATTCGGCAACGTTTCCGTCCATACCGTAAACTCCAAACTGGTTTGACTGATATCTTTTCACGTCGGTTGTGATATCTGCACCGTCATTTCCAAATGAACCGATACCCGAATAGTCACCCCTTCCGACTTTGAAGTTTGCCATATAGAATCCGCGTTCTCTTCCTTTTTTGCCTCTCAGTTCGTTCTGAACCACAGGTTTTCCCTGATAAGCGTTGTACTCTCTGTCGCCTGGCAGTGCAAGTGCTGCATATTCCCATTCCACTTCGGTCGGAAGTCTGAAAGGTGCGACTTCACCCGAACGGGTTGCCTGATTTGCTTTTTGTACACGCTGGTTTGTATTTCTGATATTGAGCTGTTTTGCCAATCTTGTCGTATCGATTGCATCTTTGACGTTGCTGTCGTTCAGCTTGTAGGATTCCAAATCAAAATATTTGGTTCCGTAGTTGTATTCTTCGTTTACATAATAATCTTTGCTCAAAACGCCTTTGTCCATCAGCGCCTTTTCGTTGGCTCTGTCGGTCAGCCAGTCGCAATAGTTGCTTGCCTGGAGCCATGAGATTCCAACGACAGGATAATAACTGAATTCGGGAGCGAACAGATAGGTTTCATTGTTAAAATTGTTCGGAGACAATTTGTTGTTGAAAACCTCGGTATCGGGAAGGGCGCCGTCATAAATGTATTTATACTGTTCTTCTGTTGGCGGAAATACGACTTTCAGCCAGGTCAGATATTCTCTGTACTCATAATTGGTTACTTCTGTTTCTCCCATAAAGAATGATTTCACCTGCATTCTTCTCGGTGAGTTGTTCCAATCGTGCATAACGTCATCTTTGACAAGTCCCATAGTAAATGAACCGCCTTCGATGAACACCATATTCGGCCATGCTTTGATTTTTGCTTTCTTGCCGGTGAAGAACCATCCTTTCTGATCGTTTGGCTTCCATCCGCTTGTGCTGGTAAACTTTTTGGTACCGCCGCCTTTTTTTGTCCCTCCGCTTCGGTGACCGGTACAGCTTATTACAGCTATTGAAAAAATCAATACAAGAATCGCTGAAATTCTACCCTTATTCATATTTTTAGTTATATGTTTCTTTAATTAGTTTTTCCCAAAAAACGATTTGCAAATAAAATAAATTTAATTGAATTCTCAAACTTATTTGCTTTTGTATAACGCAGGCGCACTTTTTTTATTGTGTTTAGACTATTTTTGCTGAAAATTCGTTAAAGCTAAATGAAAAATTATTTGCTGCCCTTTTTGTTTTTATTTGCCGTATTGGCAGCTGCACAAACAGTGAATATCGACTGGAAAGATACCAGGGAATATTCAAACGGAGCCGGCTACAATGCGACGATGCCTTTTTTTGAAAATGAAGGATACAGTATTTACAACGGCATACCTTATTATATATATTCAGAAACAGCAAATTCGATTGAAAGAATCAGCCTGACCAATATCAAATATTCAAATCTGACCGCTTCAGAAAGAGGGGGAATGAATATTTCGGACATACCCGGAAAACTCGAATATACCGCCAAGATTGATCAGGGTATGGGCGGACTCCGGCTGACAGTCGGTATGATACCGTTTATTAATGAAAACGGACAGATCAAAAAAGTTACTTCATTTCAGATTGTCAGACAGGCAGGCGCACCTCATGGAACAAATGAAGGGGGAACGCTTGATCCTTCAACGACGAGCATTCTGAAAACCGGAAACTGGTACAAGATCAAAATCAGCAAATCGGGCGTATTCAAAATTGACAAATCTTTTTTTGAACAAAATCAGATTCCGACCAACTTTGATCCGAGAACACTGAAGATTTACGGAAACGGCGGTAAAATGCTGAATGAAAATCCGGGTGATTTCAGATACGGCGCATTGCAGGAGAATGCAGTCAAATTTGTGGGTGAAGAAGACGGAAGTTTTGACGGCGGCGACTATATCCTTTTTTACGGTCAGGGACCGCACGAATGGAACCGGCTCGACACTTCCAATCTGTCAAACCTGACCCACAGATTTAACCAGTATTCGGATTATGCTTATTATTTTATAACCTTCGGAAACGGAGCGGGCAAAAGGATTCAGAATTCGAACATATCCGATTCACCGGTTCAGACTTTTAACCAATACGACGAATTTCAGTTTTATGAAAAAGATTCAATCAGTATGAACCAGATCGGAAGACAGTGGGTGGGTGAATCTTTTGGTGTAAATCCTACCCAGACCTTTACACTTCAGGGCGGCGGTCCGGTGAACGGAGAACTGTTTGCAAAATATAGACTGGTCGGCAAATCGGCTTCCGGTGTGAGTTATACGGTCAGCCTCAACGGTGTTTCATTGCCGGGCAGCAGTTTCGCATCAGGTGATTTTGCAGCTTCTTATGTGAATACTGCGGTAACCGGGGTTTCGGGCAATACTTTTAATTTTACAATTGCTGTGAACGACGGAGCCAATCCGGGAGCATTTACTTTTCTGGATTATATCGAAGTGGTTTACAGAGCTTCGCTCAATTTTAACGGAAACCAGATGCGGTTCAGAAGACTCGAAGATCTGAACGACGGCAATACATACGGTTTTGCACTTTCGGGCGGCGGTACGGTTTGGAATATTTCGGATATTACCAATGCAATGAATGTTGCTTCGGCAGGAGGCGTATATAAATACAGATCAAACAGCCCGTATTTTAAAAATGAATTTATCGCCTTCAATGAAAGCGCAGCCTATACAGAAATTGAATATGCCGGAACGGTCGCCAATCAGGACACCCGCTCTTTTACAAATATTGATTATGTGATTGTAGCCCATCCCGATTATCTGTCGGAAGCGGCGCGGCTTGCCAATTTCAGAATCCAGCACGACGGACTGAAAGTTGCGGTGGTGACCACCGATCAGATTTACAATGATTTTTCGTCGGGCGCACAGGATATTTCCGCCATCCGTGATTTTTTCAAACATCTCAGAGATACCGGAAGTCCTTTGAGAGCCGCACTGCTGTTTGGCGGAGCTTCATTTGATTACAAAGACAGAATTGCGGATAATTCAAATTTTGTTCCTGCCTACATCAGTTACAATTCGACCTCGCTCGATTTTTCATTTGTTACCGATGACTACTATACTATGTTGGGCGATACGGATATTGTGATCAGCAATTCGGCATCTCCTTCGGAGTGGACACTTTCAGGATCTGCACAGATGGATATCGGAGTGGGACGTTTTTCGGCACACAATGCAGCCGAAGCAAAAACAATGGTGGACAAAACCCTTGCATTTTATGAAGCACTGCCCAATCAGGGGACTTCTTTTGGTGACTGGAAAACCAGATTTCTGCTGGTGGTGGATGATGACAAGGGAGCGGTGGCTCCATTTCATCAGACGATAGAAAATACATCGGGTGTATTTATCGACAATAATATTTCTTATGCAACTTTGAGAAAGGGCTATCTCGATTCGTTTCCGATGCAGCAGACTTCTGCCGGTCCGAGATATCCGCAGGTCAACCAGCTGATTGGGAATGCATTCAATCTTGGAACTTCACTGATCGTTTATTTTGGTCACGGCGGTTCGCGAAGCTGGTCTCAGACGCGTGTGATTACTTATGAAGAAATCAGCAATTTCAATAATTTTTCGGGTCTGTATTCAAGACTGCCGGTGGTGATGACCATAACCTGCGAATTTACGATTTGGGATACACCCTATCTGCCCTCAGCAGGAGTCTATATGTTCAAAGTGCCACAGGGCGGAGCTTCTGCAATGGTGACGACCAGCCGGCCGGTTTTTGTAAGCTATGGTGAACAGTTCAATGAAAAAATCATGGAGCAGCTGCTCAAGGTGGTGGGCGATAAATATCAGAACCTGGGCGAAGCACTGACCGCAGCCAAGGTGGGCCAGCCTTCGGGAAGTGTCAATCATATCAATGTGAATCTGTTGGGTGATCCGATGCTCAGCGTTCCGAGACCGCCGAGACAAATCAGAATTACAAAGATTAACGGTGAAGATGCCGAAACCTTTGACGGTGTGCTGAGGGCATTGGATTTTGTTGAAATCGAAGGAGAAGTTTTGGACGAATCTGGGACGATGCGTGATAATTCATTCAACGGAAAAGCAAATGCAAATTTGTTTGACAAACCCGAAAATAAAGCCACACTCAATAACAAAAGAAACGGCGACATGGGTGTGATGAATTACAAGGAACAGACAAACACGATTTTCAAAGGCGGAACCAATGTTCAGTACGGGAAATTCAAATTTCAATTCTATATTCCCAAAGACATCAATTATGAAATCGGAGAAGGAAAACTGACCGTCTATGCACACAACAATGTGATTGATGGCGTCACCACAAAAAAGATTAAAATCGGGGATATGAATCCTGATGGTTTGGACGATGATCAGGGACCGACCATCGGACTGTATATGAACAACCTGAATTTTGTTGACGGAGGTATCACCAACCGAAATCCATATCTGCTTGCCTGTCTGGTGGATGAAACCGGAATCAATACCAGCGGTGTCGCCATCGGTCACGACATCACCGGAGTGCTTGATCAGGATGTGGAAGGGACAATGGTACTGAACGAATATTATGAAGGAGGCGACAACAATCCGTGTACAAATCCTCAGGTGTTGGACTATCAGAAAGGACAGGTGACCTACAGACTGAACAATCTGGAACTCGGTCATCATCAAATTGTATTTAAAGCCTGGGACATCAACAATAATTCGTCCACACAGACGTTAGATTTTGTAGTAATGGAGGAAGGCTCGGATCACATCTATATCGAGAAACTGCTGAACTGGCCCAATCCTTTTACCAATCAGACCTATTTCCAGTTTGAACACAACTGTGATTCAGAACTCGATGTAATGGTTCAGATTTATACGATTTCGGGAAAATTGGTAAAGACCATCCGCCAGACCGTTTCTGCAGAGCCCTGGCGTGAAGGATACCGCACCGGAAGATTCGCAATTCCGTGGGACGGATTGGATGATTTTGGTGATAAAATCGGAAAAGGTGTGTATATTTACCGCCTTTCTGCGCGGGGGGTAAATCCCGAAGAATGCAAAGGTTCTGCAACCGCGATAGAAAAATTAGTGATATTAAAATAATAACAGATGATAAAGAGAATTTTGATGATCGGATTGTTTTCTGCCTCAATTTTTGCAACAGCACAGAACGATCCCAACCCGGTACTCACGGGTGCACCATTTTTGAGAGTTTCACCCGACGCAAGAGCCGGAGGTCTTGGAGACATGGGAGCAGCAACTTCTGCGGACGCATTTTCACAATACTGGAACCCTGCAAAGTATGCCTTCAGCAAAAGCTATTCGGGTGTTGCACTTTCCTATACACCTTATATGAGCAGCATTACAGATGATGTGTTCCTGCTCAACGCATCTTTCTTTACTTTCCTCGGACAGGAAGAAAGAAGTACGCTTTCTGCCAGTTTGTATTATTTCAACATTGGCGAAATCGACCTGACCGAACTGGTGGGTACCCAGATCGTAAACACAGGAATTGCAAAACCAAACGAATTTTCATTTGATGTTTCTTATGGTTTGAGACTTTCCGATACCTACAGTATGGCAGTGACCGGACGTTTTATACGTTCTGACCTGTTCAACAATATCGATAACGAAACCGTTCAACCTGCCAACACTTTTGCGGTTGACGTTTCAGGTTTCTATCAGACACCGAGACACGACTGGAACAATTTTGAAGGACGTCTGAGAGCCGGTTTCAATGTGAGCAATATCGGTCCGAAACTCGATTATTCAAATTCAGAAGACAATGCAGCCTATTTGCCGACCAATCTGAGACTGGGTGTGGGCTACGATTTTATATTTGATGATTTCAACACGGTTGCACTGACACTCGAAACCAACAAACTTTTGGTTCCTACTCCGACTTATGAAAAAGATGCGGACGGAAATGAAATTCCGGGAACAAGATACATCCCCAACAAAGGTGTGGTGGAAGGAATGTTCAGCTCATTCGGTGACGCACCGGGCGGTTTCAAAGAAGAAATGCAGGAATTCAACTGGGCAGCTTCACTCGAATATTCATACAACGATGTGCTGTTCATCAGAAGCGGTTATTTCCATGAAAGCGCAATGAAGGGTGACCGTCAGCATCTGACACTGGGTGCCGGTTTGAAATACAATTCATTCGGATTGGATTTCTCCTACCTGATTCCGGTTTCAAAAACCAACAATGCGCTTGAAAACACGCTGCGTTTTGCACTGACCTGGGAATTTGGCGGCGAGACCAGCAACACCTGGGATTATTAATCATTGACAAATAACAAAATACAATTACCCGGAGCCTTTGGTTTCGGGTAATTTGTTTTTGGTGCTTTTCGAAAAGCCTTAACAGTAATTTTCTATTAAAATTCTTGAATAAGGTAATAAGGTCAATTTTTATCACATGTAATTCATTACTAAGGTAATAAGGTTTTATTCAAAAAAATTAAGCGCTTTCTAATTCGCTGTCGGAAGTCAAAGGTTTTTATTGATCAGAAACCAATCATTTGGAAAAATAAGGTTTGATCAATAAGAATCATAACTTTAATTTCAGTGGAATCAGTGATGCAGACCAATCCCCAAAACCTTATTCCATTAGTAACATCAGCAATCCAATACAACAACAAAGACCTTATTCGCTTATTTATAAACAAATTCAATTTGGTTTCGGGTAATTGTATTTTGGTGCTTTTCGAAAAGCCTTAACAGTAATTTTCTATTAAAATTCTTGAATAAGGTAATAAGGTCAATTTTTATCACATGTAATTCATTACTAAGGTAATAAGGTTTTATTCAAAAAAATTAAGCGCTTTCTAATTCGCTGTCGGAAGTCAAAGGTTTTTATTGATCAGAAACCAATCATTTGGAAAAATAAGGTTTGATCAATAAGAATCATAACTTTAATTTCAGTGGAATCAGTGATGCAGACCAATCCCCAAAACCTTATTCCATTAGTAACATCAGCAATCCAATACAACAACAAAGACCTTATTCGCTTATTTATAAACAAATTCAATTTGGTTTCGGGTAATTGTATTTTGGTGCTTTTCGAACTTTGCGCTCAATATTTTTATGTACTTTTGCATCGGATTTAATCAAACAGAATGTCAATTAATAAATTTCTGCAATTTTTAGTTCCTAAGGATAAAAAATTCTTTCCGCTCTTTCATCAGATGTCCAAAATCCTGGTCAATATGGCACAGACGCTGCACGAAGCAGTCAATGTGAGAGCCGAGGAACGTCTTGAATTCTTTGAAAAACTTGAAAAACTCGACGCCAAAGCCGAAGAAATCGACAGAAGGATTAATTTTGAACTCAGCAAGAATTTTCTGACGCCGTTTGACCGTGAAGACATCAACGCTTTGGTCAACAAGATGAGCGAGGTGGCAGACTATATCGATGCATCTTCAAAAAGGATGAGGCTTTATCAGGTGGAGAAAGTTAAAAAATCAATTCGAAAAATTACAGAAGCCAATTTGGAAGCCTGCCTGCTGATCCAGAAAGCGATCATTGCGCTCGAAGGATTCAACAATCTGAAAACCGTCATCAAATGCTGTGAGAAGATTGACAAAATCGAAAACAAGGTGGACAATATTTATGACAAGGAAATTTTTGAGATTTTCGATAAATACGAGGATGTAAAACAAATCATCAAATACAAAGAAATTTTTTCGGCACTCGAAAATACGTCTGACAAATGCAAACTGGTAGCCGATGTGCTCGAAGTGATAGCAGTCAAACATTCCTAAAACCCGCAGCTGAATGGATTCTCAACTGATTCTTCTAATCATCATTATCGTTTTGGCATTGATTTTTGATTACATCAATGGTTTTCATGATGCGGCCAACGCAATTGCGACCATCGTTGCAACCCGTGTGCTCACACCGTTTCAGGCGGTTCTCTGGGCAGCAACCTTTAACTTTGCAGCTTATTTTATTTCAAAATACTGGATCGGTCATTTCAATATCGGCGAGACGATCTCAAAATCAATCAATCCTGATTTTATCACACTCGAAGTCATACTGGCGGGAATCATTGCAGCCATCATCTGGAACATCATCACCTGGTGGTTCGGCATCCCGTCCTCATCATCGCACACACTGATTGGAGGATTTATCGGTGCAGCGCTTGCTCATGTGGGCGCATTTGCACAGAACGGACAGGATGTGATCAATTATGTAAAAGTATTGCCGATTTTCCTGTTTATATTTCTTGCACCGATTATCGGTATGATTGTCGCCTATTTTATCACCATACTGATTATGAATGCCTGTCGGCGGATTTCGCACAAAAGGGCAGAGGATATTTTCAAAAGACTTCAGCTGTTTTCATCCGCCATCTTCAGTTTGGGACACGGCGGTAATGATGCCCAGAAAGTAATGGGAATCATCGGTGCAGCCGTCATTTTTTATCATGTGCAGCGCGGCGATGCCGAATGGCTGAATGCCGATAACCGTTTTGACCATTTTGTACATGACTACTGGTGGGTACCGCTTACCAGTTTTATCGTGATCGCACTCGGAACGATGAGCGGCGGATGGAAAATCGTAAAAACGATGGGAACCAAAATTACCAAGGTTACACCGCTTGAAGGTGTGGCTGCCGAAACCGCAGGTGCATTCACACTCTATCTGACCGAGTTTTTGGGAATTCCGGTTTCAACTACCCATACGATCACCGGTTCAATCATCGGTGTGGGCATCACAAAAAGGATGTCTGCCGTCCGCTGGGGTGTCACCATCAATCTGCTTTGGGCATGGATACTGACCATTCCGGTTTCTGCGCTGATCGCTGCTTTGGTTTATTATTTAATCCTGCTGTTTTAGAGCCGGTTTAAATTTCAGTTCAGTCTGATCTGATCTGGTTTGTTCACGATGATTTCCGGTTTATCGTTGTAAAGAATCAGTTTTCCTTTGACACAGATCTGTTTTCCTTTCAGAAATTCAGCCGGTTTGTAATCAAAATTTTTCCAGTCGCTTTCAAAGATTGCAACCGTCAGCAGACTGTTTGGATAGTCGGCACCCAGATTGAGCAATGCCACCTTTTTCTTGCCCTGGGTGACATAAGTGCCATAAACCTTGTCGCAGAATTCAACTTTTTTGTTGAGATACTGCTCGAGATCGATCTCAGAAATTTTTTGCTGTGCCTGAATGAAACCGCAGATTGCGATCATCATCAGAAAATAAATCGCTTTCATGTTATTGGTGTTTAATCGAGAATGGCTGACTAAGATAGTCAATAAATCGCAGTTCTGCCTCTTTTTGTGAGATAAAAATGCCACATATAAAAGGTGGCGAGCGATCGGCAGGGTTTCCATTTTTCGGCGGTCCGGATGATTTCTTCTCTTTCCGTAACTTCATACAGTTCTTTGATGGTATTGACCACCGCAATGTCGCCGATCGGAAAAATATCTTTTGACTGCAGACAAAACAGCATAAAAACCTCTGCCGTCCAGTTGCCGATTCCTTTGATTGAAATCAGTTTTTCTTTGACTTCATCATCATTCATCCGACTGAATTCTTCAAAAATAATTCTTTCGGACAGTATCGCATCAGATAGTTCTCTCAGATATTTTGATTTCTGACGGCTGATAAAACAGCTTCTCATTTCTTCGTCAGAAAGCTTGAGTATGTTTTTCGGAGCAAATTTTCCGATGTAATTTTTTAATTTGTTGAAATGAGATTCCGCAGATTCAAGACTGACCTGCTGACCGAGTATGATTTTTGAAAGCGATTCAAAATCCGGTTTTCTGCGCCAGTCGGGCGGTGCACCAAATTCTTTGTCGATTCGTTGAATCACTTTGTCTTTTGAAATCAGAAATCTGATATCTTCCTGATTGACAATCTGAATTGAATTCACTGCTGATCGGATTTTTATTATTTTGGATTAATTTATAATCGGTTGTATTCAAATATTTTTTTCGTACTGAAATTTCAATCCTCAAACTGATTCAGCAGTGCGCGCCACTCGTTGAGTTCGGGATTGCCATTTTCACGGTCGCAGAAGATTTCAAACATCATTTCATCATTTCCGTCAAAACATTCGATCGAACTGATGATACCTGCATTGGTCGGTTTTCTGACAATCATGCTTTCGATTATTTTTGAAGAATCAAAATGAAATCCGAAGTCAGACGCAAAAACATTGAACCATGAGCCGTGCCATGAAGAATTTTCAATTTTTCCGTGATAGGACTGTATGCAGCAGCCGTTTTCGGTATAAATTTTTACAGGAATTTCGGCTTCGATGGTTTCTTCGAGCAGATTCACCACTTCTCTGTTTTTGATTTTTGCAGCAAAAAAATCATCGGGTGCATTGTGAACCGCATGCCATCTGCTCAAATTGTGTTTTTTCAGGATTTTCTGAAAATCACCGACAGTATCCAGATTTTTCCAGTCGCTGTGAAATTCCTGAAGATTGATTTCAGCAGGAATCTGATTCAACACCGTTTCAGCCGGGTCGATTTTGAATTCTGAATCCTGATCTTTTGAAGTGAATTTTTTGGTGATTTCATCAAATATTTCCTGATCGGTATCCGGATTTGTAATGATTCTCAAAACGGTTGAGCCTTTTGAATCAAAAAAACGGAATGAATTTTCGGTTTCGGATTTGATTGAAAAACAATATTTGAGTTCGGAAATTCGAATGTTCAGATTCGCCGAATCATTTGCAATTTTCAGGATTTCGCTTTCCTGCTGATTTTTAATTTTAAAATTTCCATTGATTTCCTGAATACAGCTTTTGTTTCTTGTCAGAATTTTAAAATGTTCGATTTTTTCAATTTCGGCAAACAATTCTGTGAAATGATTATTTAAAATTTTTAATTTTTCATCTTTTGCCGACTGAAATAATTCAACTTCACTCACCTTCAGTTTTTCGGCTGCGGTTGCCGGACTCAATTCGGGATGATAAGATTTGAGCTGTTCCCATCTGAGTCTGATATCGTTTGTTTCCGGATTCACTTTTTAGTTTCAAAGTTTTGTCAGTCAACAAAATTAGAAATTAATTCCTTTTTAAGATACTGTTGGGTGTTTTAATCTCGGGCTGATACATCTCATTGATACTGTTTGCAAATCAATCATTATCTTTGCACTGAAATTAATCTTTAAAAGATTTTTGAAATGAAAATCAGAACAATTTTGGCGGCATTTGCAATGGCTGCATTTATTTTCTCCTGCGGAGGAAATGAAAACAAAGCAGAAGGACATGAAAATCACGGAATGGAGATGGCCGAGGCGCTTGATGTGGAGGTGGACAACAAAATCGATCCGATCTGCAATATGGAAATGAAAGAGGGAATGGTTCGGGATACTATCCATTACAACGGGAATCTGTACGGGTTCTGCAGCAAAAGCTGTAAAGAAACTTTTGCAAAGACACCTGAAGATTATCTTGACAAAATGGGAAATTAAAAAACTTTTTTAATGGTTTAAACCTCAAAAGGCGTAATTGCTTTTAGAGGTTTTTTTGTGCCCGTTTTTTTGTGTGATTGCTGAATTGAATTGAGATTCAGCAGTTTCAATAAAATAATTTTAAAAAATAAATTCAGATTTTTTTTATTTCTGTTGATTTTAATCCGAACTTTATTGGATTAAAAACAATTTGAATGAAAACAATTTATCTTTTTTTGATTGGCTTATTCTGTTCTTCGGCTTTCGGCCAATGGACAAATGATTATGATGTCAATACACTTGTGGCAGACAGCCATACAAGCGATATACAGTCGGTGGGAACAAACGACGGAAAAACCTGGGTGGTCTTTTGGGACGAAGATGCAGGTTATAAATTAAGGGCTCAGCTGTTGGATCAGGACGGTAATCTGCAGTTCGGATCAAACGGTATGCTTGTCAATTCGGTGGCGGACAACGGAACCTGGACAGCGACCCGTTCAAATGTGACCGATGAGGAAGGAAATGTCTATATCGGTTTTACTGGGACCAACAGCTCGATCGGCTATGTCAACAAGATTTCGCCCGACGGGACTCAGCTGTACGGCGAAGAAGGAATCAGCATTCCTGACGGCTGGGATCTGAAACTGCTTGCACTGCCCGACGGCGGTGTACTTGTCGGATGGATGGGCAGTACAAACGGTATGCTGATGAAATATGATGCGACAGGATCGGCAGTTTGGGCTGCGCCGATTACAGTTTCGTCGGTCAATACTTCATTGCCTTATACCAATATCGGTGAGCTCGCCGGACTTTCTGACGGTTCGTTTATCGTTTTGCTGCATACCAAAGCGACAAGCTGGACGATCAATTCCACTATGGATGCATTAAAGTTTGACGCTGACGGAAATGAAATCTGGCGAATTGAATCATTTTCAAATCAGACCATGGCGAGCAACCGCAGATATCCGCTGCTTCAGGACGGTGATGTGGTTTATTTTGGTTATTACGGTTCAACCGGTTTTCGTTTTGATTCGTTTCTTCAAAGGATCAATCCGGACGGAACGCTTCCCTGGGGTGTGGACGGAATCGATTTTTCGACCGATAATACCTTTTATGAAATGACGACCGCCATTGCTTTTGACCCAAGTTCGGATTATATCTGGGCAACTGCAAATGTCTGCAATGACCTCCAGTCCGAATACGGTCAGTTTGTTCAGAAATACAATAAAGAAACCGGCGAAAGACAATTGGGTGAAAATGCAAAAGAGATCTTTCCGGTGTCTTCCGCCAACTGGATTTCGGTGGGTGATTTGCAGCTGGTTGACAATCAGCCGCTGTTTTTGTTTTCAAACAATATCAGCGACGGAGTCAACCCGATACAGTTGGGCGTGGTTTTGCTTGATGCGGACGGAAATTATGTCTGGCCCGAAGAATACAGGATGATTGCAACCAGCCAAGGAAATAAATTCAGATATGATTTCACAAAAAACACAAACGGTCAGAGCGTTGCGCTCTGGTCCGAGAACAGAGACGGCGGAAATTTTGCTTTTGCACAGAATGTTGTGATTGAAGGAGACACCCAGTCGGTAAATGATTTGGACCAATCAAAAGTTATTGTTTATCCGAATCCGACAAACGGAATGGTAACAATCCAATCGGATCAGCCGGTTTCAAAAATTGAAATCATTGATTTTGCCGGAAATTTGGTTTCTGAAAAATTGAATGCTAAGTCAATTGATTTGCAAAATCTCCCCAACGGTGTTTATTTAATTAAAACCACACTGAAAGACAACTCGGTTAAAATCAATAAGATCGTTAAAAAATAAAATCAATATTAATTAAAAAAACAGAAACATCCGGAATTGATTTTCGGATGTTTTTTTGTGTCCGGCTGTTACATTTTTGGAAATTGGCATACTAATTCATTAATTCAACTTCGAATTAAATTCTGATTATGGAAAACGTACTTGAAATCAAACATCTGACAAAACGCTTTGGAAAACTGACCGCGGTTGACGATCTCAGCTTTTCGGTCGAAAAAGGAAATGTTTACGGTCTGCTCGGTCCGAACGGAAGCGGAAAATCGACCACGCTGGGTATGATCCTCAATGTGATCAATCCGACCAAAGGAGAATGGCGCTGGTTTGGAAAAGAAGCTTCGGTTTCTTCGCTGAAAAAGATTGGTGCGATCATCGAACATCCGAATTTCTATCCTTATCTGTCGGCTCAGAAAAATCTTGAAGTCACTGCAGAAATCAAAGGAGTGCCCTATTCAAATATCGATGAGAAATTAAAAATCGTCGATCTGTACGACAGAAAAAAAGATAAATTCGGTTCCTATTCTTTGGGTATGAAACAGCGTCTTGCCATAGCTGCCGCAATGCTCAACGATCCGGAAGTTCTGATTCTGGATGAACCGACCAACGGACTCGATCCGCAGGGAATCATCAAAATAAGAGAAATCATTCAGAAGATTGCCGCCGACGGAACCACCATCATACTGGCAAGCCATCTTTTGGACGAAGTTGAAAAAGTCTGTTCGCATGTGGTGATTCTTGAAAAAGGAAAAACATTGTATTCCGGCCCTGTGGATGAGATGACCCACAGTTTCGGTTATTTTGAACTCGAATCTGCAGATCATCAAAAACTGAAAACTGCGCTTTCCGAAATTTCTGCATTTGAAAAAATTCAGGAAAATGACAAATGGCTGAAAGCCGTGCTGAGAGAAGATCTGGATGCGGAAACGCTCAACCGTATGCTGTTTGAAAAAGGAATCGTTCTGAGCCATCTGGTCAAACGAAAAGAAAGTCTTGAAAATCAATTCCTGCAAATCACCCAAAAATTAAACTGATCATGATGAAGCTGCTCAAAATAGAATGGAATAAAATCTTTTATTACAAAGCCACCCGTACTTTTACGATCATCTACTTTGTACTGCTGATCGCTGCCGGATTTATACTCGCCAACATCAAACCGACCATCGGCGGAGTGAAGGTGAACATCGTCAAAATGGGAATGTTTGAATTTCCGATCGTTTGGCAGAATCTGACCTATCTGATCTCGATTCTGAAAATTTTTATCGGTGTGATCATCATTACAAACGTAACTGCGGAATATACAAATTCAACACTGAAACAGAATCTGATAGACGGTTTGAGCAAAAAGGAATTTCTTGCTTCAAAGCTGCTGACCAATCTTATTTTCGCATTTCTGTCCACCCTTTTTGTATTTGGAATCGCATTGGGTCTTGGACTTGCATTTTCAAAAAACCAGGAAAATATCTTTCAGGGAATTCAGTTTGTGGCGGTTTATTTTCTGAAACTCAATCTGTTTTTCTCAATCTGTCTGTTTTTGTCGATACTGCTCAAAAGAACAGCATTTGCATTTCTCGGTCTGATCGTTTTGTGGATGGGTGAGGGCCTGATTTCGGCAGGCGAAGTAATCATCAAAGCGATGATGGGTGACGGTCTCAAAAACATCAATCCCTATGATTTTTATCTGACCAACTATCTGCCGCTGAACACTTCTTCAAAACTGATTGACTTTCCGGATATCAATACCGAAGGTTTTTTTATTGGCGGATCGATTTTTAATTATTCAACGGTCAATTCTTCATTTGTGATTGCCGCCTTTGTTTATTTTGCGATTTTCAGCTGGTTTTCCTATCGGATTCTGAAGAAAAGAGATTTGTGATTTTGGAAAAGCTGTTTTGTCACAGTTTTTGGTTTGCTTCGCGCCAAAAACAGCGCCAAAACATTTTCTGTCAACTTCCTCTTTTGGCTATACATATTCGACCCGCGCTGCGGGTCGGTCCGGGAAAAATATGATTTAAAGAATCCAATCAGGATGATCAATTTTATAAAGATTAACGGCCGTTCGTCTGTTAAAAAACCAAACAATTCGGAACCGGAGAATCCTGCATTTATTTATTCCAACTGTAATTTTTCCCATAAAGGATTTTATGCAATTTTCTGAAATTTTCAGGTGTATAGAAACTCATTGTGTTTTTTTCAGTTCCTGTTATCTGACACTTTTCACACTCAAAACAAACTTTAACTATAGCTGTTATTTTTTGATCTTTTTTAAAAATTAAAATATCTCTATATTTTGGCAAACACATTATTGTTCTCCCATTCTTTAATCTTTTTTCTGAGAAAATATTGTTTATTTGATTGTATTTATTGGTAGGAATAATGTTCTCAACATATCCGTATTTTAATAAATCAGACTCAAACGAAAATGATATATCCTGATTTAATGAGCGGGGAAAATTTCCATAATACAAGTTTTTAAAGGCTTCCATTTTTTTATTGGCTTGTACACTGTTGTCATCCGATGAATAATGCAGGACTTCATCAAATTCAAAAAAGTTTTTATTTTCATTATACTTTAAGGTGCTGTTACAGCTGTAATTAAGCAGTATAATAAGTATGATATTTAATCGCATATTATTCAATTTTTCAGTTTGAATTTATAATAAAATTTTAATCCTAAAGCTAATGCGATAAAGTTAAACCATTATTGTGATCGGATTTAAATTTAATTGTAGAACTCGGCAGAAAAAATTATCTTCGCCGTCTATGCAAATGACTCGTTTTGAAGAATTGAAGAGTTTGCTTTCCCAGCCTAAGCAAATTGTAATTCTGTCGCATCGGAATCCGGACGGTGATGCGATCGGTTCATCACTCGCGATGAATCATTATCTGACCCGGCTCGGCCACAAATGCGATATGATCGTACCCAATGAATTTCCGAAATTTCTGAAATGGATGGATGGTGCAAAGGGTATTCAGATTGCAGAATACAGCCCGTCAAATTCAAGAAATCTGGTTGAAAATGCAGAACTGATCTTTATTCTGGATTTCAATACCACAAGCCGGATCGATGAAGTGGGCCAGTGGGTTGAAAAATCAACTGCGCCAAAAGTGATGATCGACCATCATCAGCAGCCCCAGGGATTTGATTTTATGTATTCTGATACCGAAATTCCCGCTACCTGTCAGATGATCTACAATTTCATCGAAGCAATGGGGCATCTTGATCTGATCGACCGTTCGATCGGTGAATGCATCTATACCGGAATCATGACCGACACCGGAAATTTCAGATTCAAAAATACTTCTGCCGCGACCCACAGGATCGTTGCCGAACTGATGGACAAAGGAGTTGAGGCGGACCGGGTTTACAATCATATCTTCAATACACAGTCGCCCGACCGTTTGAGACTTCTCGGAAAGGTGCTCGATTCGATTCGTATTCTGCCCGAATACAGAACCGCATTTATGTATCTGACCCGAAAACAGCAGTTGAAATACAACACCCAGAAAGGAGATACCGAAGGTTTTGTCAACTATGGTCTGGGAATCGACAATTTTATTTTTTCGGTGATTTTTATCGAGGATATGCAAAAGAATTTCTATAAAATTTCGTTTCGTTCAAAAGGAAATTTTGATGTGAATGAGTTTGCAAGAAAATATTTCAACGGCGGCGGACACATCAATGCAGCCGGTGGCCGTTCGGATCTAACGCTGAAGGAAACACTCGACAAATTTGAAAAACTGCTCGAACAGCACAAAGAAGAACTGAACAAAGCCGAGTAAATTTTTTAATGAATTGAAAAGAAAGCTGTTAACAAAATCATATTTTTAAAAATAAACCGATTTGATTCGTCCGAATTCATTTTCTTTGCACCATCTAAAAATACAAAAACCAATTTTGAGAAATTTTTTGGTCATCATTGTTTTGATAGCGCTTGGATCCTGCAAAAGCAAAATCATCCAGTATCCGGTCAGTTATGACAATGACCGCGACAGATTTATGGAGTTTTCACAAAATCTGAACAAACAGATTTTGAAAGATGAAACTGTGCTGATCCAGAATTATATAGACAGTACAAAACAGTCTTTTTCACGGACTCAATACGGATTCTGGATTTCAAACGACGGCAGACCGACGCCCGAAATGGCAAAAACCGGTGATTTTGTCAAATATGAATATGAAGTATCCGATTTTGACGGACAGGTCATTTATCCCGAAGACGAAATCGGAATCAGAGAATCAGTTTTGGGCCGTGACAATCTGCCAAGAGGACTGCATATCAGTCTTCAGCTGATCGAGGAAGGAGATTCTGCGGTTTCGCTGATGCCTTCGTTTATGGCTTATGGCAGTTACGGCGACCAAAATCAGATCGGCGGAAACGAACCTTTGATATTTAAAGTGAAAATATTGGATATAAAGAAAAGAGAAAAATGAGAAAATTAATAACAATCATGACAGCAGCAGTCCTCATTTCAGGCTGCTCAACCGCTGTTAAAATACCAAATTCAATGAGCAAAGAAGAATACAACAATCTGAGTGACGGTCTGTATGCCCAAATGGAGACCAGTATGGGAAATATGACCATCCGACTTTTTGATGAAGATGCACCGCTGACGGTTGCCAATTTTGTCGGTCTGGCAGAAGGAACCAAATCAAACGATTCAAAACCCGCAGGCACGCCTTATTATGACGGAATCATCTTTCATCGTGTAATCAAAGATTTTATGATTCAAGGCGGTGATCCCGACGGAAAAGGAAGCGGCGGACCGGGTTACAGTTTTGCGGATGAATTCTTTTCAGATAAAAAACATGACAAAAAAGGAATGCTGTCAATGGCAAACGCAGGTCCGAACACCAACGGAAGCCAGTTCTTCATCACAGAAGTTCCGACTCCCTGGCTGGACGGCAGACACACGATTTTCGGTCAGGTGATCGAAGGTCTTGATGTGATCGATTCGATTGCAAACGTAAAGAAAGGGCCTCAGGACAAACCGGTTCAGGATGTGGTGATCGAGCATGTGTACATCATCAAAAAAGGTGACAAATACAAAAATTACGACGGCGGAAAAGAGTTTGCAAAAGCAGAAGCCAATCACAAAGCAAAGATGGCTGAAATCGAAAAGAAAGCACGGGATGAAAAAGACAAAGAAATTCAAAGACAAAAAGATCTGACTGCAAAAGCTCAGAAAACTGCTTCGGGTTTGATGTATTACATCGAAAAAGAGGGGGTCGGCGCGATGCCTTTAAACGGTGATACACTTGATGTTCATTATACATTGAGACTGAACGACGGTGAGAAACTCGATTCGTCTTATGACAGAAACCAGCCGCTGCAGGCAGAAGTGGGTGTGACCCAGCTGATTCCGGGTTGGATGGAAGCTCTGACCATGTTCAAAAAAGGAACTAAAGTATTTCTGATCATTCCGCCCGAACTCGGTTACGGTGCTCAGGGTGCGGGTGGTGTGATTCCGCCAAATGCAACTCTGTATTTTGATCTCGATATTTTGGAGTAATTTTTCAACTCAAATAAAATTTAAGAAAACCCCGTTTTATTCGGGGTTTTTGTTTGAATCAAACCGATTGAAAGTTCAAAATTTTATCGGTCTAATTTGTTAACTTGCACACCAAGTAATTTTTAAAAATGAAAATCTCAGAAGTTATCAGTCATCTTGAAAAGCTCGCACCGACAGCCTATGCAGAAGATTTTGACAATGTCGGTCTGCTGGTCGGTGATGCCGGAGCCGAAGTCACAAAAATCCTGGTGACACTCGATACGCTCGAATCGGTGGTGGACGAAGCGATTGAAAAAGGAGCCAATCTGATTGTGAGTTTTCATCCGATTATTTTTTCGGGTCTGAAGAAAATCACAGGCGCTTCCTATGTTGAAAAAGCGGTGATCAAAGCAATCAGAAACGATATTGCGATTTATGCGACCCATACCGCTTTGGACAATTCCGACAGAGGTGTGAATTTTCAAATCTGCAAAAAGCTGGAATTAAAAAATACGCAAATCCTGATTCCTCAAAAGGGATCCATCCTTCATCTGGTGACTTATGTGCCGACCCCGGATGCAGAAAAACTGAGAACTGCACTTTTTAATGCAGGCGCGGGCGGAATCGGAAATTACGATTGCTGCAGTTTCAATATGGAAGGAATCGGAACCTTCAGAGCCGGTGAAGGAAGTCATCCGTTTGTGGGTGAAATCGGCGAAATTCATAAAGAAGATGAAACCCGGATCAGTGTGATTTTTGAAAAACATTTGAAAAATTCAGTGTTGAAAGCATTGAAAGAAAATCATCCGTACGAAGAAGTTGCATATGAAATTTTCTCATTGGTCAATGACAACCAGACCATCGGGATGGGAATGATCGGTGAATTGGAAAATGAAATGGATGAAACCGATTTTCTGAATTATCTGAAACAAAAAATGAATGCAAAGGCGGTTCGTCATTCAAAACTGCTGAACAAAAAAATCAGAAAAGTCGCTGTATTGGGCGGCTCGGGCAGTTTTGCAATTGGAAATGCAAAAAGAGCAGGCGCGGATGTATTTGTAACCGCCGATTTGAAATACCATGATTTTTTCGGTGCAGAAAACCGGATACTGCTGGCAGATATCGGTCATTATGAATCTGAACAATTCACAAAAGAATTATTAACTGCTTATCTGTCAGAAAAATTTACTAATTTTGCAATCCTAAAATCAGAGATTGACACGAATCCTGTTTATTACTATTAAAATATGGCAAAAAAGGTTCAACAAAAAGAAATGAGTGTAGAAGAAAAGCTTCGCGCTCTGTATGATTTACAGCTGATCGATTCTCGTTTGGACGAAATCAGAAATACCCGCGGTGAGTTGCCGCTTGAGGTTGAAGATTTGGGTGATGATGTAACCCAGATGGAAACCCGAATCAAAAAGATTGATGATGAAATCAAAGATTTGGAAAATGAAATCAAATCGAGAAAAGAGGACATCAAGGCGTCTGAGGCGCTGATCAAGAAATACGGCAAACAGCAGGACAATGTCCGAAACAACCGTGAATTCGAATCTTTGGCAAAAGAAGTCGAATATCAGGAACTTGAAATCCAGTTTTCAGAAAAGAAAATCAAAGAATTCAATGCAAAAATTGCACACAAGAAGGAGAGCAAAGACGATGTTCAGGAAAAACTGGACCAGATGAAAGCGCATTATGAAATTAAAAAATCGGAATTGGATTCGATCATCAGCGAAACCGAAAAAGAAGAAGATTTCCTGATCAAAAAATCTGAGGAATTTGCTTCTGTCATCGATGAAAGACTTTTGAAAGCTTATTCCAGAATCCGTTCGAGCGTGAAAAACGGACTGGCTGTGGTTCCGGTTTACAGAGATGCTTCTTTTGGTTCATTCTTCACCATTCCGCCGCAAAGACAGCTGGATATTGCACAGCGCAAAAAGATCATCAGTGACGAACACAGCGGAAGAATTCTTGTCGATCACGAATTGGCCGAAGAAGAAAAACAGAAGATTGAAGAACTGCTCAAATAAGATAGTTGACATAACAAAGAATAAAAAAAACCGTTTCAAATTGCTGAAACGGTTTTTTTAATAACCAAAAAATAAATGTCCCTTGTGTGTGTTAATTGTTCGGTTTAAATTTAAATGTCGTCAAAATCAATATCGGTAAAGGACTCTGTCCCGTTTCTTTCCGCCACCTTTTCATTTTGATGATTTTCCTCAAAATGATGGTTGTCAAAATCTCTCTGATGACGCTCTGAAATTACTTCTTCTCCTTTTTCATTTACCACAAAAGAGGTGGTGTCATCCAAAATTTCTCTGAAATTTTCAAAATCCTCTTTGTACAGATAAATTTTATGTTTTTTATAGAAGAATGAGCCGTCTTCACCAGTGTTCTTCTTACTTTCTGTGATCGTCAGGTAATAGTCGCCTGCTCTTGTTTCTCTTACATCAAAAAAGTAAGTCCTTCTGCCTGCTCTGAGTACCTTGGAGTAAACTCCCTCAGAATCAGATCGTTCTGTAAAATCGTTTTCACTCATTTCGTTGTATCAATTAAGAAGTGTTAATACTTTGCTAACAAATCTATAAAAAAAAACGAATTATCAAAAATTAAGACAGATATTTTCCAATCGGGGTTTTGTAAATGGAATTTAATTTGACTGGTTTATCGCGTCGGAAAAATGAGACAAATCCTGAGAATCGAATTTTTATTCGGCTTCCGACAGCTGTTTTTTGACCAGATTGAAATAAGCGCCTTCTTTTGCGACCAGTTCCGAATGGCTGCCGTACTCTGCGATTCTTCCTTCGTCGATCACCAGGATATTGTCCGCATTTTTTGCAGACGAAATCCTGTGGGTGATGATGATGGTGGTTTTCTGATTCATTTCCGACTGAAGGTTTTTCAGGATTTCTTCTTCGGTCTCGGTGTCAACCGCAGAAAGACTGTCGTCAAAAACCAGTATTTCGGGTTCCTTGATCAGTGCACGTGCGATAGAAATTCTCTGTTTCTGTCCGCCCGAAAGGGTAACGCCTCTTTCGCCCAATATAGTTTCATAACCGTTTTTGAAATGAGAGATATTGTCGTGAACGGCTGCTTTTTTGGAATAATGGATTGCCTTTTCACTGTCACCGTCAGAAACTGAACCGAAAAGTATATTGTTTTTGATTGTATCCGAAAACAGAAAAGCTTCCTGAGGAACAAAACCGATTGCTTCTCTGAGCGAATGCAGATTCAAATCCTGATAAGGAATATCGTCAATCAGGATTTCACCTTTGGTCGGCTGAAGCATTCGGGCGAGCAGCAGTGCAACGGTTGATTTGCCCGAACCGGTTTTTCCCATAATCGCAATCGATTCTCCTTTTTCAAGTTTGAATGAAATGTCTTTTAATGCGTCAATTCCGGTATTTTTATAGGTATAACCTACATTTTTGAATTCGATTTTTCCGCTGACTGCTGTGATTTCTTCAATTTGATTTTCAATTTCCGGCGACTGCTTGAGGAATTCATTGATCCTTCCCATCGAAGCTTCTGCCCGTTGAACCAGCATGGTGACAAATCCGAGCGAAGTAAACGGCCAGATCAGCATATTCAGATACATAAAATATTGTGCAATGATCCCGATATCGAGTTTTCCTTCATAATATCTGATGCCGCCCATATAGAGAATCAGCAGATTGCTGACACCGACCACCAGTATCATCAGCGGTGAAAAATAAGCCTGAGTCTGTGCAAGCGACAAAGATTTCTTTTCATAATCAACCGCTTTTTTCTCATAATTCTTTTTGGTGGTTTCTTCGGTATTGAATGATTTGATCACCCGTATGCCTGAAAATGTATCCTGAACGGTCGATGAAATTTCTGACTGCTGTTTTTGAACTTCCTTGCTTTTTCTGCTGATGATGGTTGCCACTCTGTAAATCAGAAATGAAAGCACAGGCAGCGGTCCCAATGCATAAAGTGTCATCATCGGATCGATTTTTATCATAAACGCAAGTATGATGGCAGCCCTTGAAATCAGATCCATCGGATACATGATGCCCGGTCCCAGATATTGTCTGACATAAGCGACATCTTCGGTGATCCGGTTCATCAGATCGCCGGTCTTGTGGGTTTTATAGAATGAAAGCGAAAGTTTTTGATAATGGGTATAAATCTCGTTTTTCAAATCATATTCAATATGTCTTGAAGTCGCAATGATCATCAGTCGTACACCAACCATAAATCCGCCGGCAACCACTTTGAGACCGATAAACAAAAGCGCTGCATACATCAGACTTTGTTTGACCTGAGTCAGATCACCGATATCACCCGAAGTGTATCGGCTCAGCACATTTTCAATGTCGTTGACCGCGCTTCCGACGTAGGTAATTGAATAAACCGACACAAAATTTGAAAGAATCACCATCAAAAATCCGGTGATCAGCTGCCATCTGTATTTCCAAATAAATTTGTTTAATGATTGCAATTCTTTCACGCTGCAAATTTACTGCTTTTTGTTTACCTTTGCCGCCACACTGAGATTAAACTTATTTGAAATTATGCTGGGCAGAAGACAACTCCGGGAAAAAGCAATGCAGTCAATCTACGCCTGGAAGATGTCAGGCAGGGAAGCTGACAAAAGGGTGATTGAAAAAAATATGCTGAAAGGAGTGGATCAGATTTATGATCTGTACATTTATCTGCTCAATCTGCTGAAATTCCAAAAAGAAATTGCAGAAAATAAAATTGAAGTTGCAAAAAACAAAAACTTTCCCACCGCAAACGATCTGAATCCAAATCTCAAATTTGTAAACAATCCGATTTTCAGATTTCTCGAAGAAAACGAAGAACTCAGCAATTATACTTCAAAAAACAGACAGCTCGACTGGGATATGCTTGAAAATGATTATCCCAAAATCATCTTCAACCGAATCACTTCGGGCAGTGAATATGCCGATTATATGGCCGATAAGGACGAGTCTTTTTCAAAAGACCGTTCGTTTGTGATTGATATTTATGAAAAATACATTGCAGCCGATGAAAATCTTGCCGACTGGATGGAAGACAAAAATATTTACTGGTCAGATGATTTTCATATCGGGAATTCAATGGTGGCAACGACTTTGAAATCATTTATTCCAAACAGCAATCCCGGATTCAAATTATTTAAGGTATATAAAGATGATGAAGACCGCGATTTTGTAATCAAATTGCTCAGAGAAACACTGAGTCATGATGATGAAACAGTGAAGATTATTGACGAAAAAGCTAAAAATTGGGAAATTGACCGGATTGCCGCCATCGATCTGATCATTCTTCAAATGGCTCTGACCGAATTTCTTTATTTCAAAAATATTCCGCCCAAGGTCATACTCAACGAATACATAGAGTTGTCAAAAGTTTATTCGACCGAAAACAGCAATATCTTTATCAACGGCATACTCGATCGGGTGATAAAGGAGACACCGAGATTTTAAATTTTTTTATTTTGATTGAAACTTAAATAGTTTTACTAAATTTAGACCCTTAAAAATATATTAAAGATGAGAAACACAATTTTCTTGGCAGGCGTACTGGGACTGATGGTAATGACATCCTGCAAAAAGGAGAAAGCATCTGCGTACTTTTCGGATGCAGAAAAACAGGAACAGGCAAGTCTGGTCGTTGATCCGGCTACAGCAGCAGAATTAAAATTTGAAGCTGATTCTTATGATTTCGGTGAACTTCCAAAGGCAGCAAAAGTCGATCACTTCGTTAAATTTACAAATACCGGGAAATCGCCGCTGATCATCAAGAATGCAGTCGGTTCATGCGGTTGTACCGTACCGGTTTGGCCAAAAGAGCCGATCGCACCGGGCGCAACCGATTCGATGAAAATCACCTATGATGCGGGTACCCAGAAAGGAAGACAGCAGAAAACAGTAACGCTGACGACCAATACCGTAAAAGGCAAAGAAACCTGGACATTTACAGCAACTCTGCCAAATGAAGAAGTACCGGCAGCTGCACCCGTACCGGTAGGAAATTAATTTTTAAAACAAAGAAATGAAAGAAACAGCCTATATTTTTATGCAGGGCGGAACGCCGGAAGGCGGCGGTATGTCAATGCTGCTGTTGTTTGGCGGTATGTTCGCAATCATGTATTTTTTGATTTTGCGTCCGGGTATGCGTAAAAATAAACTGGAAAAACAATATCAGTCCGCTCTGAAAAGAGGCGACTGGGTCGTGACCACCTCAGGGATTCACGGAAAAATATTTGAACTCGGACCCGATACGGTTACGCTCGAAACAGGAGCCGGAAAAATCAAGTTTGAAAGAAACGCGATTTCGGGTGAAATCAGCAAGGCGAGATATTCTGCCGGAGCTGAAAAAAAGGAATAATTCATTCTAAAGATAAAAGGCCGGACAGTTTGTTTCGGCCTTTTTATTTTTCGGTTTCGCACCGAAAATCAATTTTCAATTCCAAATTAATTCTCAGATGAAAATCGTTGGTCTTACAGGAGGAATCGGTTCCGGAAAAAGCACGCTGGCCAAATGGTTCCTGCAAAAAGGAATCCCGGTTTACAATGCCGACGATGAGGCAAAACTGCTGATGAACAATGATCAGGAACTCATCAAAAAACTGACAGCAGAATTCGGAGAATTAACCTACAAAGACGGAATTTACAACAGAGCCTATATTTCAACTCTGGTTTTCAATAACAAAAAAGCATTAAAAAAACTGAACAGCATCGTTCATCCGGCCGTGTTTCGTCATTTTGAAAACTGGCTGGACGGTCTGGATTCAGCATTTGCAGTAAAGGAAGCCGCCATACTTTTTGAAAGCGGTTCCTGGAAAGAATGCGATGCAATCATCACTGTTGCAGCTGACGAAGGCATCAGAATCAAGAGGGTGATGGAACGCGACCAACTGAACGAAGAACAGATTCGGAGCCGGATCAAAAACCAGTGGACAGACAGTCAGCGGATCGAAAAATCTGATTTTGTAATCTGCAACAATCAGGGGCTTGACGAGCTGAAACTCGAATTTGACAGAGTTTACAAAGATTTGTTAAAGCAATATCAATCGGGTTAAATCGTTGTTAAAGTAATTTTTGACCGTCGCGAAATGCTAAATTTGCATCAGTAACCAATGAGAAAAGGATTTAACAAGATATTGATCGTATTGATGGGTGTTGCACTCATCGGACTTGTTATTATTCAATTTTACTGGAGTCAGAAAGTATTTGTTTCTCAAACCGAAGAATTCAACGGCCGGGTCTATCAGTCTCTGAATGCAACAGTTGACGAGATCAATCAGCATGAACTCGAACATTATTACAAAAAATTTGAAGATGTCAGAAACGATTTTGATTCGACTTCCAGCAAACCTCAGGTGATGTCTTCACAGCTGATTCAGGATTCAGCCGGCGTGACTTATATTACGATGACCCGATACATACTCGAGCGGTCTGTGGTTCCGGTTTCAGATACCTACAATGACAGTCTGATCAGAGCGAATCTCTATTCTCAGGAAAGGACAGTGAAGATTCCGAAAGATTCGGGTGCCAACATCATTCAGAATCTGAGTCTTGACAATGAAGAAAATTTTAAAAATGCAAATTTCAGCATTGAAAGACTGGCAAGAATCGATGCCGGAAACCGGCCGATTGAAAAACGTCTGAGTTTTGAAGTGCTCGATTCGGTTTTCAATAAACAGCTCAGAAGAAGAGGCGTGCAATCACATCCGCAGCTGGCGGTGCTCAGCGCTGATTCGGCTGTAACTGCGGTTGCTTCATCCGGATTTGATCTCAAAGAAAAAGAATTTACAATTCCGGTTTTTTATGACAACAGCGATCGGCCTCAGTTTTTGATTTCAACTTATTTTCCGGACAAACAGCTGTCCATCCTCGGACCGATCATTCCGATCGTGATGCTGACCATCATCTTTACCATCATCATCGTATCCGTGTTTTCGCTTGCCATTTATTATATGCAGTTTCAGCGGTCGCTGTCTGAAATCAAAACCGATTTCATCAACAATATGACCCACGAATTCAAAACCCCGATTGCGACGATCAACATCGCTTCGGATGCTTTGAAAAATGAAAAAGTAATCAATGACCGAGAGCGGATCAAGTACTATGCAGAACTGATCAAACAGGAAAACAAACGGATGAATACCCAGGTGGAAATGGTGCTCAGAATGGCAAAATTGGAACGGAATCAGCTGGATATCAATCTTCAGGAGATGAGCATAGAAGATCTGGTCAGAAAGAGTGTAACGAACATCCGGTTTATGGTTGAAAATTCAAATGGCACTATTTTTGAGGATTACAACGCGTCAAATTCAATGATTGAAGGCGATCCTTTTCATCTTGAGAATGCGCTGAACAATATTTTGGACAATGCCAGAAAATATTCAAAGGACAGTCCCGAAATTATGGTGAAGACATACAACGAAGATGATTATGTGGTAATTGAAATACGGGACCACGGAATCGGGATGAACAAATCTGTTTTGAAAAAGATTTTTGAACAGTTTTATCGTGAAGAAACCGGAAATATCCATAACGTAAAAGGACACGGATTGGGATTGGCTTATGTAAAAAAGATTGTCGAATTGCACAAAGGACAGGTTCACGCCGAGAGCGAACCCGGAAAAGGAAGCGCTTTCTTTGTCAAACTGCCTGTAAAAAAATAAAAAATGAACGAAAAGCAAAAACTCTTACTGGTTGAAGATGATCCGAGTTTCGGTTCAGTGCTCAAGGATTATCTGGTGATGAATGATTTTGATGTCATTCACGCCATTGATGGTGAAGACGGTCTGGGTAAATTCAAAGGAGGTGAATTCGATCTGTGCATACTGGATGTGATGATGCCCAAAAAAGACGGATTTACGCTGGGAAAAGAAATTAAGGAAATCAAAAACGATCAGCCGATCATCTTCCTTACCGCAAAAAATATGAGAGAAGACGTTCTGAACGGATACAAGATCGGAGCAGATGATTATGTGATCAAACCTTTTGATTCTGAGGTGCTGCTGTACAAAATCAGAGCGGTGCTGCAAAGACATTCTGCCGAAGAAGAAAAATTTGAACAGGAAGAATTTAAAATCGGAAAATTTGATTTCAATGCAAAACTGAGACAGCTGACCATTGGAGAAACTTCTCACAAACTTTCGCCAAAAGAAAGCGAACTGCTGAGAATGCTGGCGGTTTACAAAAACGATCTGATGCCGAGAGAAGTTGCGCTGACCAGGATTTGGCACGACGACAACTATTTCACATCGAGAAGTATGGATGTCTATATTGCAAAACTCAGAAAATATCTGAAAGACGATCCGAATGTGGAAATTGTGAACATCCACGGCGAAGGTTTCAGACTGCTGATCACCGAATAATTTTGCCCTTAATATTTGAAAAATCCCTTTTTTGCCGCGGTTGAAAGGGATTTTTTATTTGGTTTAATTTTAACTTCAGAATAAATCCGAATTAAAACTGATTCAAATAAAAATTGTAAATTAGCTATTCGCAAAAACCAAATGTCATGCATTACGAAGAGAATGAAGTTTTGAAAAGACTTCCCCACCATTTGAAACAATATGTGAACGATCAGCATTACGAAAGTTATACGCCTCAGGATCAGGCAGTGTGGCGGTATGTGATGCGCAAGAATGTGGATTTTCTTCGAAAAGTTGCACACGGCAGTTATGTGGAAGGACTTCACAAAACCGGTATATCGACCGAGGAAATTCCGAGCATGTACGGAATGAACCGGATTCTGAAAGATATTGGCTGGGCTGCAGTCGCAGTGGACGGATTTATACCGCCGACCGCATTTATGGAATTTCAGGCATACAATGTTTTGGTGATTGCGCACGACATCAGACAGATTGACAACATAGAATATACACCGGCACCGGACATCATTCATGAATCTGCCGGACATGCACCCATCATTGCAAATCCGGAATATGCGGAATATCTGAGAAGATTTGGCGAAATAGGAAGCAAAGCGATTTCGTCCGCAATGGATTATGAAATGTATGAAGCAATCCGACATTTGTCGATTGTAAAAGAAGACCGAAACAGCGATCCGAAAGTGGTGGAACTTGCAGAACAGCATGTGCTCGATCTTCAGAATTCGGAAGCTGCACTTTCTGAAATGTCAAAAATCAGAAATCTTCACTGGTGGACGGTCGAATACGGTTTAATCGGAACTCTGGATAATCCGAAAATTTACGGCGCAGGACTGCTATCGTCAATCGGTGAGAGCAAATCCTGTCTGAAAGATCATGTGAAAAAGATTTTTTATGATATTTCTGCCGCTGATGTTTCATTTGACATTACTCAGCCTCAACCTCAGCTTTTTGTAACCCCCGATTTTGCACATTTAAGTTTTGTGCTCGAACAGTTTGCAAATCAGATGGGTCTCAGAAGAGGCGGAACCGAAGGAATCAATATGCTGATTGAATCAAAAAATCTGGGAACGATCGAATACAATACCGGTCTTCAGGTTTCGGGTGTCTTCACAAGGATCATCACCGACAGCCACAACAATCCGGTTTATATTCAGGCAACCGGCCCGACTGCACTTTCTTATCACGAAAAAGAACTGATCGGTCACGGAATCAATTATCACACAGACGGCTTCGGTTCGCCGGTCGGCAGACTGAAAGACATCAATATGGCGATTGAAAATATGTCGCCCAACGATTTGGAAGCCTACAAGATTAGAGAAGGAGAGATGTGCAGACTTGAATTTGAAGGCGGTGTAACCGTTGAAGGCGAAGTGATTACGGGCGTAAGAAACAGAAAAGGAAAAGTGCTGGTGATTTCATTTAAGAACTGCACCGTAAAATATGGCGACGAAGTGCTGTTTCATCCCGATTGGGGAATTTATGATATGGCGATCGGAAAATCGATCGTATCGGCTTATGCCGGACCTGCGGATTTCAATTCGTTTGATATGACCACTCATCAGCTGGAACCGGGCAACAAAAGAGAAATCATCAGTCCGCGCAAACAGAAACTGCTCGATATGTACACTCAGATTCGTGAGATGAGACAAAACAGTGCTTTGCTGTCTGAAGAGAAACTGAATCAAATTTTTGAAACACTGAAATCAGATTATCCGGAAGAATGGCTTTTGCCGGTCGAACTGTTTGAAACTGCGCACAGCAATAAATTCAAAATTGAAAATTCAATTAAAAATTATCTGAAAGAAATTTCAGCAAACCAAAGCGACATTGCCCATCTGATTACAGACGGAATCACGCTTGCTGAGAATCCCGTTTCCTTGATAGACGAATTTTCTTAGTCACCAGATCGGTCAGCAGTCCGCCCAGCCACGAAAAGAAAAACAATACCGGAAGGATTGAAATCTCGTACCAGGTCGGATGATGCGGTGTGAAAATCACATCGAGATAAGCAATTACAAAAAGTAAAAATCCAACCAGAGTTGCATAAGCTTTCTTTGCAGTTTTCACAATGGCTGCTGTAATCAGACCGCCAAAAATCGCACCGACACCGCAAGAAAACAGCAGTGCAATAAAAAATTCATCTCTGACCTTTGGTGTTTTTGCAGCGTATCTGATCACACGGTTCCAATGTTCATACGGGAATTTTGAATAATCATATTCGATCCAGTTCTGGTTCAGTGAGATACCAAAAGTTATGATTCCCATGGCCACAGCAAGACCGATGATGACACCAAGTGTATTTCGTAAAATCATGACAATTAAAGCTGTGCAATCATTGAAATTTCAATTTTTACATCGGCAGGCAGTTTTGCCACCTGAACGGTTTCGCGTGCCGGATAACTGCCGTCCGTGAAATAGGATGCATAAATTTCGTTGACGGTTGCAAAGTCATTCATGTCCTTCAAAAAAATACTGGTTTTAACCACATTTGAAAAAGAAGCACCCGCCTCATTGAGAATAGCTTCCAGATTTTTCATCACCCGATGGGTCGCCGCATCGATTTCATGAATGATTTCTCTGGTTTCGGGATCAGCAGGAATCTGCCCCGAAATAAACAGTATATTGCCGGCAGCAATCGCCTGACTGTACGGACCGATGGCCTGAGGTGCTTTGGTTGTGTGAATTGTCTTTTTCATAATGATGCAAAATTACATAAAATTGTTTCATTTAAAAATCTCCGCCTCTCAACAGTGTGGATGCCTTTGAATCATATTTTACAGCATCCTTCAGTATGTCTGCCTTGATGCCGATAAAGAAATCCCAGGTTTTATAGCGGCCAAACGGAACCCATGAGAAATTGATATTGAAACTTCTCAAATCGCGGTTGAATGTAATTCTGGCTTCAGAAAGTTTTTTTGCCCTGAAATCATAAGAGGTCGAAGTGCTCAGACTCCAGTAGGGCGTCGGTGAAATCGATGCATTGATCGCAACCACCGTGGTATTGATTCCTTTTCTCAAATTTCCGCGCGAATAGTTGTGTGTAAAATTTAAACCGAGTCGCCACGGAATCGAGAAATGCGCATAATCATATTCGTCAAAATAGAAATTCTCGTCTCTGACTTCACCTCTGCGGTCATATTTTTTTGAATCAAATCCGTCCCCAAATGTCTTGTTGTCAAAATTATATCCGAAATTAACGCTGTAATCTGTCAGTCTGAACGCACCGATTTTATTGATTCTTGTACCCGCATCCGAACCGTCTTCAAACAAAATTTTGTACGGATCAAACGAAGCCCTGAACTGAAGATTCAGTTTCTGATTGAACAGTTTGGTCATACCCGAAACACTGACCGGCGCCAGTTTGAACTGATCGGCAGCCATATTGTAGGAAGAAGTGATATCGAGATATTCAAAAATCTTCAGCTTGCTGTATCCGGTCGAATCGGTTTTTGAACGAACTTTCATTTCCAGATTGTTTCTCAGACCAAAACTGATGGAAGCACTTTTGCCCGTAGGCGGTCCGCCAAACACACCGTCCTGAAATCTTGAATACAAAACTTTTCTTCCGTCGGGACCGCGATAATAATCATAATAACCCCATTCTTCCGAACCGAAATCGGGCCGATAGCCGAAACCGACGGTTGGCGAAATCACATGTCTGATTCCTTTGATCATCGCATCTTCTTTTTTGGAAATATAAGTTCCGTACAGATTGGTTGAAATTCCCACGCCCAAATTGAAAGTTCGGTAAGAATCAAAACCGTTTACATCTTTTGTGATGACCATTCCTTCATCCGGATCATATTCTTTTTCATAAGTTTTCAGATACCAGACTTCGTCATAACCTGCAGTAAATGAAATTGGGAAATAACTGCCCAGCGTTGCGCCGGTGGTCAGATCCACTCTGTGTCTTGCCCCGTTTTTTGCATTTTCCCACATTCTGGAAGTAAATGCATCGTCCTCATTTGTGTTGATGTTGTTGACGATGTTCATATTGTATCCGACCGCCAGATTTTTTGCCAGACCTTTTTTGCTGCCGACTTTTGGCGCAAACGGATAGATACGGCTCATATTAAAAGTCAGCTGAGGCAATACAAACTGCATGCTCGCCGGCTGATCAGAAGAAGTATTGTTGTTCTGATGATGCGATGCGACCACCGACAGTGAAAAAGGTGAGTTCGGAAAAATCTTATTGACCGAAACCGACGACGAAGCCGAATTGGTATAAACACTTCCGTTGATGATATTCGAATTGTTGATGCTTTCTCTGAAAAACTGAGAACTGCTCATATTTACATTGGCCGAAAAAATCAGATTCGGGTTTGCCTTCGGATCCTGCGCATGGTTCCAGTTGATTCTGTAATTGCTCATCCGGTTGTAATCATCCAATCCTTTGATGCCTGTAATCCGGTTTTCGTAATCAAATCTGAATCCGCCCCTGAACCGGTATCTCTTCCGATAAGTCGAATTGACATGCGTTCCCCAGCTTCCTTTTGTATATAATTCACCGGTCAGCGACAGATCCACATAATCACCGATTGGAAGATAAAACCCCATTCCTTCCAGAAAAAATCCGACATCATTTCTTTCGCCAAACGAAGGAATGATGATTCCCGCAGAACGGTTATCGCCCAGCGGAATGTATGCAAACGGCAGTGTCAGCGGAGTCGGTACATCATAAATCCGCATATTGATCGGACCGGTGATCATCGATTTGTGTTTTCCATCAATGTATTTTGCCATACTCGTCCGGAGCACATAATCGGGTTCGTCCGTTTTTTTCTGCATAAAGTAAGTGTCTGTGGTATAGTCAGCCCTTCTCACAAACATAATGCTGTCATTGATTCTTTTTACGGTGCTGCCCACCAGTACACCGTCGCTTTCTTCGATTCTTACATTGTATGCAGTTCCGATTTTGGTTTTGAAATTAATTTTAAAACTGTGCTGTTCATATTCTTTTCCACCCTGTTTAAAAATGGTGGGCTCGATCATCTTTCCGACCGAATCTCTTTTTCCGTCAGCAAACACATCGCCGGTTTCCCAATTGATTTCCACATAATCGGCATTGATTTCCATATCGGTATATTTGACCACCGCATTTCTGAGCAGATAGCTCATTTTCTTTTTCCATGCGTGCACCTGATCATCAGAATTATAGATCAGGACATCTTCAAGCCGCTCTTCTTTGACCGGTTGAATCTCAATCGAATCCTGAATAATTTTACTGCTGTCGCTCTTCTCTGTTATCTGAGCATTGGTCAGACTGTTGATAAACAGTAGAAAAGTTAATGTAAATAGATATTTAAAAATCTTTTTATGCAAACTAAATACTTATTTTTGCGCTAAAACGTTTCAAAAGTAAACAAAAATTGTTGCTGTAGAATGGGATTAACGAGGATTTGCAAACAAATTTTTTTCAGTGTTCTGATTTTAACATTGGGGAGCGGAATTTTAACAGCTCAAAAGAAAGCTGATTTTGTAATTGTAATTGATGCCGGTCACGGCGGAAAGGATATAGGTGCGAGGGGAGTCGTTGAGAATGAGAAAGATATAACTCTGGATGTTGCTTTGAGATTCGGGCAGCTGATCGAAAAAAACTATAAGGACGTTCAGGTGATCTACACCCGCAAAACCGATGTCTTTCTCGAACTTTGGGAAAGAGCACGAATTGCAAATAAAAATCATGCAAATCTTTTTGTGTCCATCCACTGCAACTCTGCAGGAAACAAAAGCGCATACGGATCAGAAACCTTTGTGATGGGACTCAGACGGATGGAGGAAAACATGGAAGTCTCAAAACGTGAAAACAGTGTAATCCTGCTTGAGGACAATCAGGAACGTTACCAGAAATTTGATCCGAATGATGAAGAAGCTGTGATTGCTTTTGAAATCATGCACTCTGCCTATCTCGATCAGAGCATTAAATATGCAGGTTATGTCGAAAATGAATTCACGCGCGGCGGACGTTCAAGTCGCGGTGTCAAACAAAATATTTTCCATGTACTCAGAGAAAATGCATCACCCGCAGTTCTGGTCGAACTCGGATTTATTTCAAATTATGACGAAGGCACTTATCTGTCCACCGAAAAAGGAAAACAGGAAAGAGCAGAATCACTTTTTCAGGCATTTAAAAAATACAAACAGGAATACGACGAAAAAGACGGCCGGATCGTAGTTGAAGAAAAACCGAAAGAAGTTGAAAAACCGGTGGCCGGATTGACCTACAAAATTCAGATTCTGGTTTCAAAAAACAAATATGCGCCAAGCGCAAAACAGCTCAACGGTCTGACCGATGTGGAGGTGGTTCAGGCAGGTGATGTGTACAAATATTATTACGGCAACACCAATCTGGCTTCCGAGCGTGATCAGCTGTTGAATTATGCCATTAAAAAAGGATTCAAAGATGCTTTTGTGGTTGAATTTGTCAACAATGAAAAACTGATCGGAAACCAGAATTACAGAATCCAGTTCCTTGCTTCTGATAAGAAATACAGAGACAGAGACGGCAAATTCGGCGGACTCAAAGACGTGTTGAGAATCAAGAAAGGAAAAACCAATTTCTATTACTACGGATCCACAAAAACTTATGAAGATGCACAGAAAGAACTCAATTATGTCAAAAGCAGAGGCTTCAGAAATGCGTTCATAGTGGTTTTTGACGGTAAAAAACTGCTCGAATAATTCCCAACCAAAAATAATAATTACTTTTGCAGCAAAGATTTTGAAATGAAGATAACCAGGGAGGCAAAAGCGGGTTTTGTAGTGATAGTTACTATGATTGCTTTTTATACGCTGTTTAATTTTTTAAAAGGCAAAAACCTGTTTTCTTCGGGCAACACCTATTATGTGGTTTACAATGACGTAAGCGGTCTGGCACCATCCAAACCGGTTACCGTCAACGGACTGAGAGTCGGCAGGGTCGATAATATCGAAATCATCGACAATGCAAAACCGATTTATTTTGTTGCCACCATCAAACTGGAAAGAAAAATTGATTTTTCAAAAAATACAGTTGCAGAAATCTGGGAACCGGGACTGATGTCCGGTACTGAGGTGAGACTGCTGCTCGATTATCAGGGTGACATTGCAAAAAACGGAGACACACTCAGAGGCCAGCTCAAACATTCGATGCTCGAAGATTTTTCAAACAAACTCGAACCGACCCAGAAAAAACTGGATTCGCTGATGGTGAGCCTTAATTCAACCATTGGTGATGCTCACAAACTGGTCGATGATGAAAATCGTGAGAATTTCAAACAGATTCTGAAAAATTTGGATGCCACATTGGTTTCATTCAATCAGACTTCAAAATCACTGACGTTGACTTCCGACAATGCCGGAAAACTGATTGAAGAGAATCGTGAACAGCTTTCAAAAACACTTATAACTGCTCAGGTAACCATTGAGAAATTTGGTCAGACTGCGGACAAACTGAATAATTTAGAATTGGAAAAAATTATCGCCAATTTTGAACAGGTCTCTGCAAAACTCAATCAGACGCTTGACGAGATCAATTCGGGCAAAGGCACAATGGGAGCGCTTTTGAAAGATCGTGAACTCTATGACAATCTGCTCAAAACCACAAATTCACTTGATGAGCTTCTGTCTGATATGAAAAAACATCCCGACAGATACATACAATTTTCTATCTTTGGAAAAAAGCAGCCGCCGCTGCCCAAAGAAGAATAAATCATGCAATACATTGACAATATTATCTTTATAATCATTCTCGGTTTTGCGATCTGGTTTTTCAGCCGCAATATCGGGCGGATCGTCAGGAATATCAAACTCGGAAGACCAAACAATCGTCACGACAGACCGGCAGAAAGATGGAAGGTAATGGCACGTCTTGCCCTCGGACAGGGAAAGATGGGCGTCAAACCGGTAGCCGGAATTCTTCACATGTTTGTCTATGTCGGTTTTATTCTGATCAACATCGAAGTGATGGAGATCCTGATCGACGGAATTTTCGGCACTCACAGAATATTGAGTTTCCTCGGCGGATTCTATGTCGGAATGATCAGTTTCTTTGAAGTTCTTGCATTGCTGGTACTGATTTCGTGTGCCATCTTCCTGATCAGAAGAAACATCGTTCATGTGAAACGATTTATGAAACGTGAAATGAAAGGCTGGCCATGGAAAGACGCCAACTACATCCTGATCATGGAGATACTGCTGATGACCGCGCTGCTGACAATGAACGGGGCAGATGCACTGCTTCAGCAAATGGGCAATGAACATTATGTGGATACAGGCAGCTTCCTGATCAGCGGATGGCTGACCGAACCCTGGCTGACCGGAATGAGTGAAAGTTCACTGATACTGATTGAAAGAATCTGCTGGTGGTTCCATATCATCGGAATACTGTTCTTCCTGAATTATCTGTATTATTCAAAACACCTTCATATTATATTGGCATTTCCGAACACCTATTATTCAAAACTCAAACCCATGGGTGAGTTCGACAATCTGGATTCGGTAACCAATGAAGTCAAACTGATGATGGATCCGAATGCAGATCCGTACGCAGCACCTGCGGAAGGAGCCGCCGAACCCGAAACCTTCGGCGCAAAGGATATTTTTGATCTGAATCAGGTTCAGCTGCTCAATGCATACACCTGTACCGAATGCGGAAGATGTACCGAACAGTGTCCGGCCAATATGACCGGTAAACTGCTGTCGCCGAGAAGGATCATGATGGCAACCCGTGACCGTTTGGAAGATGTGGGCAAAGTGATTGATGAAAAAGGAAAATGGGAAGACGACGGCAAATCGCTGATGTTTGATTATATCACACCCGAAGAACTTTGGGCGTGTACCACCTGCAACGCCTGTGTTCAGGCCTGTCCGGTCGGAATTGATCCGATGTCGATCATTGTGGATATGAGAAGATATCTGGTGATGGAACAGTCTCAGGCTCCTCAGGAACTCAATGTGATGATGTCGAACATCGAAAACAACGGAGCTCCCTGGCCATACGGACAACAGGACCGAATGAAATGGTCTGAAGAAAACTGATTGACAAACTGAAAAACGAAAAGAGATGGAAGAGAAGAAGATTCAGGAATTACTGCATGAAAAAATTGAAGACGGCAAAAAAGTAAGTCCGGTACTGCCCGACAATGTGAAAAATTATCTGATTGACATTGACGGAACCATCTGCGACGACATTCCCAACGAAGAACCCGAAAGGATGCTCACCGCGGAGGTTTATCCCGATGCGCTGAAAATGCTGAACAAATGGTATGATGAAGGACATGTGATTTACTTTTTCACTTCAAGAACCGAAGCCCACAGAGAATATACCGAACTCTGGCTCAGGAAACACGGTTTCAAATACCACGGAATCATCTTCGGAAAACCCAGAGGCGGCAATTATCACTGGATCGACAATCACATGGTGAGAGCGACCCGATACAAAGGAAAATTCACAAATCTGGTTGATAAATTAACCACCATTCAGATTTTTGACGAAAGTTCGGAATCATAAGAAATTAATTAAAGACACATTTATATAATACAACAAAAATGGCAGCACTTCAAGTTAAAACAATGGCGCAGTTTGCAGCCGAAGGAAAACATCCCGAAGTTCTTTTTTGGGTAGGCTGTTCCGGAAGCTTCGACGACAGAGCAAAGAAAATTACAAGAGCCTTTGTGAAGATACTGAATAAGATAGGGATTGAATTTGCGGTTCTCGGCTCAGAGGAAAGCTGTAACGGAGATCCTGCAAAAAGAGCCGGAAACGAATTTCTGTTTCAGACCCAGGCGATGATGAACATCGAGGTTTTGAACGGTTATGAGATTAAAAATATAGTGACCATCTGTCCGCACTGCTTCAATATTCTGAAAAACGAATATCCTTCGCTTGGCGGAAATTATGAAGTGATGCATCATTCGGAATATCTTCAAAAACTGATTGACGAAGGCAGACTGGTGATTGAAGACAACAAAGCATTCAAAGGAAAGAAAATCACTTTTCACGATCCGTGCTATCTGGGCAGAGGCAACGGAATCTTTGAAGCACCGCGTACACTGATTGAAAAACTGGACACTGAACTGGTTGAAATGAAACACTGCCGCGAACGTTCGCTCTGCTGCGGAGCCGGCGGTGCACAAATGTTCAAAGAACCCGAAAAAGGAGACAAAGACATCAATGTGGAAAGGACCGAAGAAGCGATCGAATCCAAGGCAGATGTGATTGCGACCGGCTGTCCGTTCTGTATCACTATGATGAGCGACGGTGTGAAGGCAAAAGGAAGAGAAGGCAAGCTTCTGGTCAAAGATCTGGCTGAAATCATCGTTGAGGCGGGAGATCTGTAAATTGAATAATGTATATTGTGTATAACTGTATAATGTAAAACTGCTATGTCGGGCGTTTTTTGGAGTGCAGCGGAGAAACCTTTCGGCGAACTCAGGATGACAGTATCGGGGCGCTACGGTTCGGATTTCAGGTTTGTAATTTTTTTAAACATCAATCCAAAATTTGTTTTACTTTGGAAAACTCTTCAGGGCTTGAAGCCCATTAAGGGTTTTGTCAACTCCTCCATCCGCCATGACGGATGAAATATTTGTAGAATTAAATCAGCGAACAAAGCAGACGAATTCAGAGAATATGAAATTAACTTTCCATATTATTGTTTTTCAAATAATTTTTCAAAAACAGAGATTTCTCAATCTGCCGGAATACACTTTATGACAGCTGCGGCAGGTCATTGTTTAATAGCCAAATAATCATCAACTTTGCATAAAAATATAAAAGATGAAATTACCCCAAAATTCCAAAATAATTATTTATCAGTCAGAAAGAAACTTCAGCGGCGAAGAGCTTGTTGAAATTGAGGAAATGATTGATGAATTCATGGGCAGGTGGAATGCCCACGGTGAAAAACTGACTGCTGATTATGCAATTCCGTATGACCGGTTTATCGTTGTGGCTGTTGATGAAAGTTCAGTTTCCACTTCGGGCTGTTCGCTTGATACGCTCAACCGGCTGATGAAAAGGATAGAAACCAAATTTAACTTTGGACTGCTCAATCAGATGAGGGTTTCGTATCGGATGAACGATGAAATTTTCACCATTCCGCTGACCGATTTTAAACAAAAAGTCAGAGACGGTGAAATTCCTGAACATGCAAATATCTTCCACAACGGTGTGACCACGCTTCAGGAATTTGAAGACAATTGGGAGATGCCGCTGGCAGAAAGCTGGGTGGGTTCACTGCTGAAAGTCTGAAAAATTACCCGGTAGTTTTTCAAAAAACTATATCTTTACTCTAATTTAAAAAAACCTTATGCTATGAAAAAAGGATGTTTGGTTGGCGGTATCGCCGGACTGCTCGCACTGATTGCGATTGTTGTGCTTTGGGGTGTAGGAATCTATAATGGAATCATTCCGAAAAACAATGCGGTCAACGGACAGTGGGGTAATGTTGAAACCGCTTATCAGAAACGTGCAGATCTGACCGATCAGCTGGTTGCAACCGTAAAGGGTGCAAGAGATTTTGAACAGGAAACGCTGACTCAGGTGATTGAAGCGAGAGCAAAAGCGACTTCTGTCAATATTGATCCGTCAAATCTCGATCCCGCAGATCTTGCAAAATTTCAGCAGGCACAGGACGGGCTTTCAAGTGCATTGAGCCGTCTGATGGTTGTGGTTGAAAGATATCCCGATCTGAAATCAAATCAGAATTTCCTTTCGCTTCAGGCTTCACTCGAAAGCATGGCGGATGAAATTCGTTTTGAACAGAAGAAATTTAACGATACGGCGCAGGAATACAACAATTTTATCCAGAAAATTCCAAACAACATGATTGCAGGTTTTGGCGGATTCAAAGAAAAAGGATATTTCAAATCTGCTGAAGGAGCCGATCAGGCACCGACCATTGATTTTTCAAAATAACAAATCTTGAAAAAGAGATTTCTCACAAAAAAAGAGGAAAAGAAGATTGTCAAAGCGATTCGCAAGGCAGAACTCGAGACCAGCGGAGAAATCCGTGTACACATCAGTTTTGAGCCTTCGGAAGATCATTGGCAAAAAGCGGTTGGGGTTTTTGAATTTTTAAAAATGTCTGAAACCAAAGACAGAAACGGAGTGCTTTTTCATGTTTCGCCTAAGGATCACAAATTCATCATCATCGGCGACCGGGGAATCGACGAAAAAACACCGCCCGATTTTTGGGAAGAAATCAAAAAAGAAGTTGCCAAAAAATTTAAAAAAGGCAAATACAGAAAGGGACTGACAAAAGGAATCAAAATGGCCGGAAGGGCATTGAAAAAATATTTCCCTTATCAGGAAGATGACAAAAACGAGTTGCCCGATGAAATCAGCTGGTCTTAAATTTCTGCTGCTGATCGGATTTCTGTCCGGGATTTGTCTTTGGGCACAATCGCCTTATGATGTTGTCAAAAAAAATTACAAACCCGAAAAAAAACTGGTTCATGACTTTGGCAAAATTCTAAGCCCGGAACAGAGAAGCAGTCTGGAAAACAAACTGGTAGCTTACAACGATTCCACCTCGGTTCAGATTGTGATAGTTACTTTCAAAAGTCTTGAAGGCTATCCGATCGAAATGCTTGGAAATGAAATCGGTGAGAATTGGGGTGTCGGCCAGGCAGGAAAACACAACGGGATAGTAATCGTGATTGGCGACAAAGAACACAAAGTTACGCTTCGCGGCGGATACGGCATACAGGCAAAGATGCCGCCGACCATCGAGAAACTGATCATCGACCGTGAGATGATTCCTTCGTTCAAACAGGGAGATTATTACAGCGGTCTGAACAATGCGATTGATGCGATACAACTTCAGCTCGCCGGTCAATATCAGGCAGAAAAAAAATCGGATGATTCGATGGATGGAATAATCGTATTGGTTTTCATTGTTTTTCTGATCATCCTGCTGATTTCAGTCAAAGGCGGAGGCGGTGGCGGAGTCAGACGAAGTCCGTTTGACGATGTGATTATTTCAAATATGGGCCGGAGTTCTTGGGGCGGATCTTCATGGAGCGGCGGCGGATTTGGCAGTGGCGGCGGTGGAGGTTTCGGTGGATTTGGCGGCGGAAGTTTTGGCGGCGGCGGTGCAAGCGGTAGCTGGTGATTTTTTGTTGTATAATGTATAGTGTAAAATTGTATAATGTATGTTCCGGGTTTGGGGTTGATTCAAAAAGAAAGTCAGTCGCTTCGCGTCCATTTTTTATAGTTCGACGTACAATGTTTGATGAAAGTGGTCAACACTAATCAGGGATATTCACGGCACGACACCCAACGCCCCACATCCAACAAAACCAAACCCGCCGGATTAACTCCGTTGATCCGGATTTGGGGTGATTCAAAAAGAAAAGTCAGTCGCTGCGCGCCCATTTTTTTATTTGTGGCATCCGTCCGAAAGCGAGTTTTCTCCCTGCTGCCGCAAATAAAAAAATCCATCCTGTCGGATGGACTTTTCTTTTTGTCGGGATGACCGGATTCGAACCGACGGCCTCCACGTCCCGAACGTGGCGCGCTACCGGGCTGCGCTACATCCCGCCTTAAAAAGGCAGTGCAAATTTAATTTGCTTGAACTGAATTTAAAAAAGAATTCCATCTTATTTTTCAAAAAGCTATATTTGAAGATTATGGATTTGAATCTGATTTATTCTGCCGGCAGATTCGGCAAAGAGCTCAGCAGTGATACCCGAACCGCCTATCAGCGTGATTTTGACCGGATTATTTTTTCATCCGCCTTCAGAAGACTTCAAAACAAAACCCAGGTCTTTCCGCTGCCGGGCAGTGTTTTTGTACACAACCGGCTGACCCATTCGCTTGAAGTTGCTTCGGTCGGAAGATCGCTCGGAAATCTGGCAGGTGAATTTATTGCAGAAAAATATGATAATCAGCTGACCGAAAAGTCAAAACAGTTTTACCGGTATGATCTGTACAATGTGATTTCTTCCGGTTGTCTCTGTCACGACATCGGCAATCCCGCATTTGGTCATTCGGGTGAAGATGCGATTGCAGATTATTTCAAAAGAAACCAGCAAAAACTGAAATCAAAATTTACTGAAAAAGAATGGGATGATTTTATCAGATTTGAGGGAAATGCAAATGCAATCCGGATTCTGACCCAGGTTCAGAGTGGGAAATATGAAGGGAGCATCGGGCTGACATTTGCCACGCTGGCATCGATTGCAAAATATCCGTGCGAAGCTGCTGCTTCAAGTCAAAAAATACTTCATCGGAAGAAATTCGGGTTCTTTCAGTCCGAAAAAGAAAATTTCAAAAAGATAGCCGCCGAAACCCAAATGATGATCGAAAGCAATAATCCTTTTATCTGTCGCCGTCATCCGTTTGTCTGGCTAATTGAAGCTGCCGACGATATCTGTTACAACATCATCGATCTCGAAGATTCTCACCGTCTGGGAATCATCAGTCACAAAGAATGTTCGGATATGCTGCTCAGTCTGATTTCTGCTTTGGACACTGACGAAACCGACAGTCTGAAAGGTCGTCAAAACCTGATTGTCGATAAAAATGAAAAAATCTCATTTCTCAGAGCAAAAACCATCGGTCTGCTGATCCAAAAAACGGTTGAAGCCTATCAGAATCATTTTGACCGGGTTTTGGACGGCAGTCTGGATCGTTCACTGATGAAACTGATTGATGACAGTCGCGGTGCCATCAATGTTTTAAAGGAAATTGAAAAATTCTCGATCGAAAATATATACAATCATTATTCTGTGGTTGAAATCGAAAATGCGGGTTACAATGTGATGTACGAATTGCTTTCACATTTTGTGGAACCGGTTTTGAAATCGGATCGAAGCCAGGCAGATGACAAGGCGGTCAAACTGATTCCCGGACAATTTCTTTATAAGGACGGAACCGATTATGAGAAAGTTTTGGGCGTACTCGATTTTGTTTCGGGCATGACCGACAATTATGCGACCGAACTTTACCGAAGAATCAAAGGGATTGAGATTGGGATGAGGAGGTAGATTGATTGTATTTGACTGGATGTGAGTCAAAACTTAAATATTTCACAGTTTAAATACTAATGATAAAATGGAATGCTCAAAATTAAAGGAGCTTGCGGTTAATTTTGATTCTTTGAGAAACAGACATAAAAAAATATTAGGATATTGTTAAGATTTGTTTAATTTTACTCGGATATTCACAGACAGAAATTTAATCTTGAGTGAATTATCCGTTTTCACCCAGCCAACCACCGACAAAAGTTTTGCATAAAAACTGAAAAAAAATTCAGATGAGAAAAAAACTACTTTTCTTTTTTACGGTGGCGGCAGGAATGCTATTTGGCCAAACAGCTGACGAAGTCAAAAAAATTACAGCAAATTATGATACTGCAGCGCTTCAATCGCTCAGTGAACAATATCATGCGCAATATTTAGTAGATAAAGAATATGCGTTAAAAAAAGCTGCTGAACTTAATATTCCGCTCATTATAGAAAAGGACGGAAGATATGCAGAACTTCAAAAAATACTTCCCGACGGAACTCCGATTTATTATACCACTTACAATCTGGATGCGGCCCGTTCCACCAGGACCAACCATCTTCAGAACGGCGGTTCGCTTGGACTCAATCTGATGGGACAGAATATGACTGCGCATATTTGGGATGCCAAACTAGCGAGAATTACCCATCAGGAATATGACGGCCCGGGCGGTACAAACCGTTATTCAAACGGAGACGGCTCATCCGGAACCCATTACCATTCTGCACATGTAGCCGGAACGATTATGGCATCGGGCGTGCAGGCGCAGGCAAAAGGAATGGCACCTTATGCAAAAGCTGTCGGATATGATTGGAATAATGATTTGAGCGAAGCTACCAATGCGGCAAACAATAAAGGAATGTTGATATCCAGTCATTCATACGGCTTGGATGCAAGTCTGTTTCCGGCGGGTTATAATTATATGTTTGGTGCATATACACAGGGATCAAGAGACTGGGATGTGGTAATGTTCAATGCGCCTTTTTATTTAATGGTAAATGCGGCAGGAAATGACGGAACTGCAAATTACAATACCCAGCCACTTGATGGAGTTGCCGGATATGATAAACTGACAGATCACTCAACCAGTAAAAACAGCTTGGTTGTTGCAAATGCTCAGGATGCAAATGTAGATTCAGCTGGCAATCTGATCAGTGTCTATATCAATTCATCAAGCAGCCAGGGCCCGACTGATGATTACAGAATCAAGCCGGATATCACAGGAAACGGTACTTATGTTTATTCGACATATGATACCTCAGACACCTCATATAACAGTATTACCGGAACTTCAATGGCAACACCAAATGTTTCGGGAACTTTGTTATTGCTTCAACAGCATTACAACAATCTGAATTCAAATTATATGAGGGCAGCCACCCTGAAAGGTCTTGTGCTTCATACTGCTGACGATGCGGGCCCCGCCGGACCCGATGCAGTTTGGGGCTGGGGCCTGATGAATGCAAAAAGAGCCGTTGAAACCATTTCTCACAAAGACAGCCAGTCTCTGATACAGGAAATAAGCATCAGCAACGGTCAGACACTTACTTTTAATGTCGATTCAGACGGAATCAATCCTTTGATGGCGTCAATCAGTTGGACTGACCGACCCGGAGTTGTAAATAACGGTTTAAACTCTCATACACCGGCACTTATCAATGATTTGGATATAAAAGTAACAAAAGGAGCAAATACTTATTATCCATGGAAATTAACCGGGGTAACCACCAACGGAAAGGGAGTGAACAATGTGGATCCGTTTGAAAGAGTGGACATTTCGGGCGCTTCAGGGACTTATACCATTACAATTACACACAAAGGAACATTGACCGGAGGAAGCCAAAATTTTTCATTAATTGTTACAGGAATCACTACACCGGCCTGTCAGAGAGCAATCAGTTCTGTGAGCTTTGACCCGGTTTGCGGTTCCGGTTCGGCTTCGATTGATGTTACTGCCAATGCCGGAACTACCCAACTGAGACTCTATACTGCCTCTTTGGGCGGTGCGCCGATTGATATCATCAACGGACACTACGGAACTTTTAACACCCCTAATGTTACACAGACTACAACTTATTATGTGGCAGCAGCAGATGCCGATTGTGAATCGACGAGATATCCTGTTATAATAAATATAAGCGATCCCCCATCAGCAATAAATGTTGTCAAAGCGGATCATTCAACACCCGGGAACTGCGATTTGGATTATTCTGAATTAACTGCAAACGGTGCAAAATCGACTAATTTGTTAATTGATTTTGATGATATCAATTCATCAGGATGGAGTTATGTAAGGACTGCGGATAACAGGCTTGGAGCTGCATTAGCAAATTCCAGTAACGCAGGAGGTACACCCTACGAACTGAGAATATATAATTTGGGGGGATCCAATCAAAATTCTGAGTTGCAATTATTTCGAGCCGGAGATGATGAGGTTTTTGATATTTCAGATTTTGTAACTCTTAATTTCCAATTTAAACACAGACTTTTAATAAATAACGGCAATTACTCCCGGAATTTATATTTGATTGTATCCAATGATGATAACAGCTATTATATGGCCTGGACTTTGACAAATATTACCGGAAATATTAATGCGCAAACTGTAAATATTGATTTAAGCGCTTTTGCAGGTTCTCATCAGCTTTATTACAGATTTGGATATTACGGAGGCAGCAGCGGATTAAACAGTTGGTATATTGATGACATTAAAATTAGTGGAGATAAACAGTCGCCAATAACATGGACTCCAAAAGAGGGGCTCTATACCAATCAGTCACTGACAGTGCCTTATGACGGTGAAAATTTATTTAAAGTTTATGCTGCACCAGCAGATGCCAAAACCTATACGGCAGTTGCTTCCCTTTTGCCAAATGCCTGCGCAGCAACCAAATCAGTCGAGGTAAATCCTGATCTTTCAGATTATCTCGCCAATACCGGTAACTGGAATGTAGCTTCCAACTGGTCAAACAATACAGTTCCCGATATCACCAAATGCGTCCGCGTTCCCGTCGGAAAAACCCTGACCGTAAATGTCAACACTGCCCAGGCAAAACGACTGAAAGTGGATGCCGGCGGAAAAATATTTATCGGCAACAACCGTGCGCTGACAGTTGATCAGGGCATTCAGAATGATGCGACTGCGGATGATTTTGTAATCGAAAGCGGCGGTTCGCTGGTTCAGAATGATGATTTGGCGGTCAATACCGGTCAGATTACGGCAAAAAGAAATTTCATTTTCTCAAGTCAGAGAAAACAGTACAATTATATCATTTCGCCGGTGATTGGTCAGAAAATCAAACAGATTTATACCAATCCGCCTTATGTGATTTATCACAAAGAAGAATACAATTTCTTCTACAATGCGTATAACGGCGATTATATCGCGGGCCGCGGTCTGGCTATCAAAGAACCTTCTGTGGCAAGCGTTCCGGCTTCGTCGGTAGATGCGGTGATGAAAGGTGAACCTTTCAACGGAATATTGAATTATCCGCTGTCCTATACCACCACCCAACCGGGTGTGGATCACGGTTTCAATCTGGTCGGAAATCCTTATCCGTCAAATCTGGATCTGATGCAGCTTTATCAGGACAACAGTTCAAAAATAACTGCAGATTTTATGTTCTGGGACAACCGCGGAAATGCAATTTTTGAACAAATGGGATCAAACTACGGCGGCAGCAGTTATGCAATCTTTAACGCCTCAGGGCCTGGTACAGGTTCTGCTGCACCATCGAGCTCTGCATTGTCCGACAAAAAGATTCCGAACCGATACGCCCGCCCGGGTACTGCATTCCTGATCAGAGCGCTCCCGGGTGCAAACGGTCAGACACTTGATTTCAAAAACCAGTACAGGGTGGCCGCCAACAGTGCGGGCAGTCCCGAGTATTTCGGAAAAGGAGTTGCTCCCGAACCGGCAGATCGTTACTGGCTGACACTGACCACACCTGCCGAAGTCGATTTTATGTCGGCTGTGGTTTATTTTGAAGGTGGAGATGATGCTTATACAACCGATGACAGCGATGCGCTCAATTCGTCTGAAGAGCTTTATACCTTGACAGGTGACCATCAGTTGCTGATTCAGGGCAGAAAATCTTTTGACAACAGAGATAAGGTGAATTTGGGATATCGAGCATTCGAAACAGGCACACACATCATTTCTGTTTATGACAAAGAAGGTGTATTCGCAGAAGGTCAGAATATCTGGCTGATCGATCTGCTGCTTGACCGTGTGGTGAATCTGGCTGAGAAACCCTATAAATTCATGACCAGACCGGGTGAATACAACGACAGATTTGTGATTGTTTATCGTCCGATTAAAACAAAAAACATCGATACGAATGTCGGCAACGAGATTTTGTTTGCAAAAAAGGATAACAGGATTGTGGTGACTTCCACTATCGACAAAATTTCTGAAATCGAGATATTTAATCTGATTGGAAAATCTGTCTATAAGAATTCAGAAATCAATTCAAATGAATTTAAGATCAATTCACTCAATTTCAATCATCAGGTGATTGTGGTGGCGGTCAAAACCGAAACCGGTGAATTTGTAACCAGAAAATTTATCAATAATTAAAGATTAAAAACCCCTTCAAGGGTTTCAAACCCTTGAAGAGTTATTTGTGTAAAATTCAGAATTTGAATTCCTTGTCTGAAATCACAGGATTGATCTGAATCGAACTGAATTTGAGGACATATTCACCACCTTTTTTTGGCTGACCGACAATCTTGGTCGCAAAATCAAGACCGCCGAATTTTTTGTAATCCTGATAGAACATTTTTTCATCCTTGTTTTCTTCCCAAAGCAGCGAATAGTCTTTGGTCGAAAAACAATAAGTGGTTTGATTCACATTTTTTGTCAGCTCAACTTTGTAACATTCCTGACTGCCAGAATTGTCCTTTCCAATGTAATCGGCGGTAAATCCTTTTTTTGAATAATCGAGGAGATCATCCTCAAACGAATCCGGCTGATAGGGCTTTATGATTTCATTTTTACCCGAAATCTCATTGTAAGTCCAACCGTTTTTCCCGTCATAACCCTCATTCAACATTTCCTTGCCATTGACCATAAAGATGACTTTTTTCTGATAAGGTCTTTTGTGATAAATCACGATTGGAAACGACTGTTCCAGACTCAGCAGCGCATCACCCTTCATGATGATGCTGTTCAAATTTTTCCAATTTTTTGCGCCACCCGAATTTTCAAGATGCTGACTGATGATCTGATCTGCGGTTTGTGCATTCAGCGAAAAACCGATCATCATTATCATTAGAGGCAGCAATTGATTTTTAATCATTGCCGGTTTACATTTTTTCATACAGTTCTCTGACTTTTTTCTCAGTGACGATTTCACGCCAGTTTTTTCCAAACGCATTTTCCCATAAAGGTTCGAGTCTGATTGCAACACCGACCATCTTCTTCATTTCATCTTCAGAGAGTTCTGAACAGACATTTTTGGGCAATTCGATTTTGAATTTTTCAATAATCTTTTTGAAATCTCTGACGCCTTCCGGATAATATTCCTCAATCTGATTAAATGCAATACAGTTTCCGAGTCCGTGTCTGATACTCATCACATACGACAAACCATAGCTCAATGCATGTGCTACGCCCACCTGCGAATAGGCGATGCTCATACCGCCGTGCCATGAAGCCATCATCAGATCTTCATAAGATTCATCGTCCCATTCATCTTTTTCGAGATATATTTTTTTGCAGAGTTCAAGCGCTTTTTCGCCATAACTTCTGCTGAAAGCATTCAGATATGTTCCATTCAGCGACTCGATACAATGGATGTAACAATCCATTCCGGTATAGAATGCCTGATCTTTTGGCGCATCTTCTGTCAATTTCGGATCCAGAATCACCTGATTAAAGGGTGTGAAATCTGAATTCATTCCCAACTTTCTGTCAGGTCCGGTCAGTACACAGGTTCTTGAAACCTCTGCGCCGGTTCCGCTCAATGTGGGAACACCGGCATGATACACACCTTCGTTTTTGACCAGATCCCATCCCTGATAATCTGCGGATGATCCCTTGTTGGTCATCATCAGCGCAACCGCCTTGGTCATGTCGAGCACGCTTCCGCCGCCATAACCGATGATGCCCGAGATTTCTCCAAATTCACCGACCAGTTCGTCTCTGAGCCGATCCACATAGACAGTGGTCGGTTCACGGTCGGTATCTATAAAAATGATTTTATCGTTTTTTTGGATCGGTATGTTTTTTTCAAGCGCCTTGCCTTTGAAACAGTGATCTGCAAAATAGATGACCGGATGACCGTTCTTTCTGACCGGTTTCACGATCTCTTCAATCTGTCTTGAACAGCCTCGCCCGTACACCACACGTGTCACCATCGGGAAATTCTTAAAACTCATTTGTCGGCTGTTTGAAGTTTTTTTAAATAGGCATTTGCTCTTTCCAAATCTTCGGGCGTATCGATTTCGATTCCCATAAATCCGGTTTCAAGCACCTTGATTTTCATACCGTACTCGAGATAACGGAGCTGCTCCAGTTTCTCGGCCCTTTCATTCTGTCTCATCGGCAGTTTTGAAAATTCGAGCAAAGCTTCTTTTCTGAAAGCATAAATCCCGATGTGCCGATAGTAATCTGCTCTGAAGTCGGTTTCACGCGGATAGGGGATCGGACTTCTCGAAAAATAGAGTGCAAAATTGTTGATGTCCCAATTGACTTTTACCGCATTCGGATTGTTGATGTCTTCATCTGAATCCATCTTTTGTGCAAGCGTGGCAAGCGAAATTTCATTTTTTGAATCATTTCTGAAAGCCTCTGTCAGTTTTCCAAGCGCTTCTTTTTTCACAAACGGTTCATCGCCCTGTACATTCACCACCACATCGCAATCCAGATTTTCAACTGCTTCTGCAATCCGGTCGCTGCCGGTCTGATGTTCTTTGCGGCTCATGATTGCTTTTCCTCCGTTTTTAGTGATTTCATCATAGATGATTTCAGAATCTGTGGCTACAAACACATCGTCGAAAAGTCCCGTCCTGACCGTGTTTTCATAAGTGGTCAGTATAACGGATCTGTCGCCGAGAAGGGCCATCAGTTTTCCGGGAAAACGACTGGCGGCATAACGCGCCGGAATGACTGCAATGATTTTCAACCTGAACTGTATTTTTGCCAAATTTACTAAAAAAGCTGATGATTTACCGTATTTTGAACCGAACATAAAAAATCCCGCTTTTGACGGGCGGGATTTGAATTTGTCCGAAATGAAACTGAATGTCAGGCAGATACTCTGTTTGCTGATTTTCTGTGTTTTCGAATTGCAAACCAGATTAGTGAACCCAGTACAAAAACCGGCCAGAGATAAAGGATTCCGATCAGTATCGACTGAAACAGATCAAAACCTCCTTTTACAGAATTCCATGCAGAAAGCCAAAAACCGGTTTTGTATTTGTCATCAAAATCTTTGAGATTGATCACCGGGATTTCAGCTGCTTTTTCCTTTTCTTTGATGGTCAGACTTACGGTGCTGTATGCGATTTCATCTTCGGTTTTCATCCGGTTGATTTTTTCACGGTTCAGTTCCGACTGTTTGCTGTTTCCGTCCGAAATCACCTGCTGTTTTTCACCGATTTTTCCGTTTTCGGAAGTGAGATTGTCGAGTTTTCCGCTTACATTTTCAATCCTTTGCTGTTCCATTTGATTTAACAAAAGCTGAAGACTGACATCATCCGCCTGAATGTTTCTGTAATCCAGAAAACTGATTTCATCACCCAAAGCAATCAGAAATTTTGAAAGTTCTGTTTCCGGAATTCTCAGCGTCATCCGATTGCTGACCGTGTATTTTCTAACTTCGATCGCACTGTCTTTTGACACTTCATAGGTTTTTTCAGAAAATACATTTGATTCAAGATCACTTTTGGTCACATATCCGCCAAGCTCGGATACTTTGTTTTCGATTCTGGTGGTGGATTTATACACATCTTTTACTTCCATCGACAAATCAGCGGTTCTCACAAATTTCTTGTTGGGATGGGTGTAATCGGCCGCGGTTGAATTTAAAGGTGCTCCAGCCTGACTGCCGACTGAATCATCAGCTTCGTCCGCATTTGATTCCAAAACTTCAGGGCTGCTGTATTCAACATAGCTGCCGTCAGCGTTCTGCTGCTGACATGAATTCAGTAAAACTACCGAAATCAGGATAATGGTTAAAAATTTGAATTTGTTCATAATAATTGGTTTTTTTGATAAATGACTTACACGAATTTGAATCAATTCATTATGAAAAAATTGTATTGCTTTTGAAAGAATTCAGTAAAACAACAATTCACTGAAATTCAATTGATTGTAAATTGATTTTTCAAAAAAAATAATCTCATTTACAAGCTTGACTGTCGGTAAAACCAAAAATTAGTCAGGAATGGATTATCTTTACCGCTCAAAAGTTAAGACCTATCGCAACAGATTCAAATCATATCAGCCAATTGAACCTGATTTTTTACAAAGAAGGTTTTTCATACTGCACCCGAAGCGGAGAACGCCCGGCTGTGTCTGAATTTGTTGTGAAGGAACCCAACAACTGGGAAACCGAAATCATCAAAGAATTTGAAATCAATTTAAGTTTGAGACGAAATTTTGATTGGGTGAAAGCTGCTTTTGTTTCATTTTTTTTTAATGTGGTTCCCAATGAATATTCTGATGAAGGATTGGAAAATCTGCTGAATTTCAGTGAAGCCGAATTTGAAAATAACAAACTGCTCAGATCTGAAACCCGTTTTGGCGCTCAAATCGTTTATGGCGTTTCACAACAGCTGATCGACAGACTGAATCGGCTTTATTCAAATGTTGAATTTTGTCATTCTGCCAAATTACTGATTGATACGATTACAGTCAGCGACCGAAAAATTGTTCATCTGAATCTGAATCATCACAATCTTGAAATTCTGGTGACCGACGGAGGAAATATCATTTTTTACAATCTGTTTGAAACTCCGACTGGCGAAGATGTACTGTTTTATTCGCTTTATGCGATGGAACAGCTCGGACTCGATACCAATTCGGTTCAGGTGAGGACCTACGGTGAATTGATTTCAGGAATCAAGGTTTTTGAAATTTTGAAAAAATACATCAGAAACATCGGTCAGGCACTGAAGGACGATGCGTTTCTGAAGAATTACAGTTTATACAAATTAATGGAATGCGAATTATCTCAGGTTCATTCAGAGGAAAGAAAATAAATGCACCTTCAAATCTGCCGGTCAGACCGACCACTGATTTTGCAAAGGAAGCTTTGTTCAATGTGCTGAACAATCATTACGATTTTGATTCGGTTTCTGTACTCGATCTTTTTTCGGGCATCGGCAGCATCAGTCTTGAATTTGCATCGAGGGGAAGTTCACGGATTGTTTCGGTTGATATCGATCCGGGTTGTATCAGATTTCTTTCGGATACGGTCAAAAAGATGAATCTTGAAAATATCATCACCGTCATCAGAAGCGATGTATTTGAATTTTTAAAACATCAGAATTCGGGTTTTGATGTGGTGTATGCCGATCCGCCCTATGATTTTGAACAACAGGAATATGATCAGATGATAGATTTAATCAGAGAAAATGGTTTTCTGGGCCCCGAAGGCGAACTGATTGTTGAACATCCGAAGAACATCAGTTTCAAAGATCATCCGAATCTAACTCAAACCAGAAAATATGGACGTGTTCATTTTTCATTTTTTGAATTTGAAGCCTGACTTCATTCCATAAAAAAAGCCGTCAAAAGACGGCTTCACTATGAGAAAAAACCTTTTCCTAATTAATAACTTCGTAATCCACACTGATCACGCCTGAATTTGTGTTTCCAATCTCGTTGAAAGCTGCGCGGCTCAGGTCGAATTCTCTTGTTTTCACAAACGGTCCTCTGTCGTTTACCTCAACGATTACAGATTTTCCGTTTTTTTGATTTGTAATCTTCACTTTGGTTCCAAAGGGAAGTGTTTTGTGTGCTGCGGTGTATTCGTGCATATTGTACACATCACCGCTTGCGGTCTTCTTTCCATGGAATTGGTTGCCGTACCAAGAGGCCTTTCCGCTGCCGGACAGTCCTTTGATACCGTTAAAAACTGAGGCACCGCCGAATGCAATAAAGCCGATAAGTAATACTGTTGTAACTACTGATTTCATGTTTTATCTTTTTCAGATTTGCATTGCAAAAGTACGATGGCAGTTCCTGCCGTTAAACTGCCGTGTTTCAAATCGGCCTGATTTTGAGGTTTTAGCCTCCAAATCGCCTTACTGTGGCTGAATTTCGAAGTTGGTTAAATTTCTGTTAAAAATCCGAAAAAAGTTAAAAACGTTAAGAAGTGCTGATTATCAGTCAAAAAAGCTGAGAGATGTCATATTTTTCGTTTGAATTCTGATTGATTTAAATTGATGAAAAATAGAAAGTTAGAAAAAGCCCTTTAAGTTAAAAACCCTTCAAGGGTTTCAAACCCTTGAAGGGTTATCTAATAAGCTGTCTTTCTGATTTTAACCCAGAAGTTTCTTTACGGTGTCAGCGATGGTTTTGCCTTCTGCTTTTCCCGAAAGAAGTTTACCGGCCATTCCCATTACTTTGCCCATATCTTTTGCAGATTCTGCACCGACCTGCTGAATGATTTCCTTCAGTTTGGTTTCCAGTTCTTCGATCGAAAGCTGAGCCGGAAGGAATTTCTGAATCACGTCTGCCTGTGCAAGTTCTTTATTTGCCAGTTCTTCACGTTTGTTGGCAAGAAACTGTTCTGCCGCTTCTTTTCTTTGTTTGATCATTTTCTGAAGCATCGCTATTTCCTGTGATTCGGTGATTTCGGCATGAGACCCCGATGTTTTTAAAAGCAGTATTTCTGATTTGATGGCGCGCAGTGCATCCAGTGCGATTGAGTCTTTAGATTTCATCGCTTCTTTCAGCTGCTCCATGATTTTTGACTCTAAACTCATTTTTTTGATTTTTAAGGATGACAAAGTTAGTGAGTTAATTCAAAACAAATGAACAGTATGGCTCAAAATTCGGATCAAAGGTCAGAATTCTCAAAACACCGATTTTAAAAAATTCATTCCGGCCGAACCGACAGTTTTAAATTTAAAAAATACGTACCTTTGCAAACCTAATTTTTTAAGAAATGAATATCAGCCATAACAGCATTGATAAACTGAATTCGGTACTGACCGTAAGTATTGACAAATCGGATTATTCCGAAAAAGTTGGAAAGACTTTGAACGATTACAGAAAAAAAGCAACTGTAAAAGGTTTCAGAAAAGGACATGTGCCGATGAGCTATGTGAAGAAACAATTTGAAAAAAGCATCGTTTTTGACGAGGTAAACCAGTTGCTTCAAACCGGAATCAATGATTTCATCCAAAAAGAGAAATTGTCGATCCTTGGCAATCCGCTGCCAAAAGAACAGCCGGATTTTGACTGGGATTCAGATCCTTTGAATTTTGAATTCGAAATCGGACTGGCACCGGATTTTAAAGTTGATTTGTCAAAAATCAAAGTTGACACCTATAAAATAAAGGTGGGCGAGGATGAAATTTCGAAATACGCAGATAATTTTTCAAAAAAATACGGTAGCGTAAAATCAATCGACAAAGTGGATGATGGCGGTGAAGTCAATATCAAAGTCGAAATCAAAGAACTTGACAAAGATAAAAATGAAGTGGAAGGCGGATTTGAAAAAGAAACATATCTGTTTACCGACGAGTTGGCAAAACCAAAGAAATTCATCGGCAAAAAAGTCGGTGATCAACTGGTTGTAAAAATGAGCGATATCAGCGACAAAGCTTCTGCTTTGGAGAATATACTCGATATGCCGGAAGATAAACAGAAAGAGTTTGACGGTCTGATTCAGGTGACCATTGCCGAAATCAGCAAGTCTGAACCGGCTCCGATCGATCAGGCGCTGTTTGATAAAATTTATGGTGAAGGTGCCGTAAAAAATGAAAAAGAATTCAGACAAAAGATTCAGGAAGAAGCCGAAAAAATGTATGAGCGCGAAACCGACAACCAGATGGTGAATGAGGTGGTTGAAACCCTGATCAAAGAAACCAAATTTGATCTGCCCAACGAATTCCTGAGCAGATGGCTTCATTATTCAAACGAAAAACTGGGTTCGGTGGAAGAAGCTGCAGAACAATTGAAAAAAGAAGAAGAAGGGCTTCGTTATCAGCTGATTGAATCAAAAATTGCAGAAGATCACGATTTGAAAGTTGAATATGAAGATGTGGTGAATGCGATCAGAGCAGGAATCAGAGGGCAGATGGCGATGTACGGTCAGTTCAATCTGACTGACGATGACATTGAAAGCATTGTTCAAAGTTCGATCAAAAACCAGAACGAATTCAGAAGAATGAGCGAACAGGTGTTTGCAGACAAAATGAAAAAAGTTTTCAAAGACAATGTGAAAATGAAGGTCAAAGAAATCAGTTTTGATGATTTTGTCAAACTGATGGAAGAAAAACATGCACACCATCATCATCACGACCACGACCACGATCATCACGACCATGATCATCATCATTAAAAGAACAAAGATTTTTATTTAAAAATTTGTGTACTTTTGGTTGAACAATTAAAATTAAAAAATGGATTTAAGTAAAGAATTTAAAAAATATGCAACCGGACATAAAGGAATCAGCAGTCTTCATGTTGATTCTTATGTGCAGAGCATGACCCCTTATATCGTTGAGGAAAGAAAACTGAATGTTGCCCAGATGGACGTGTTTTCGCGTCTGATGATGGACAGGATTATCTTTATGGGTACAGCGATCAACGATGAGGTGGCCAATATCATTCAGGCGCAGCTGCTGTTTTTGGAAAGCGTTGATGCTTCAAAAGACATACAGATCTATATCAATTCACCGGGCGGCGGCGTCTATGCCGGCTTGGGAATTTATGATACCATGCAGATTGTAAAACCCGATGTTTCCACCATCTGTACCGGTATGGCAGCTTCAATGGGTGCCGTACTGCTGTGTGCAGGCCAAAAAGGAAAACGTTCTGCGCTGAAACACTCGAGAGTGATGATCCATCAGCCGATGGGCGGTGCTCAGGGTCAGGCATCCGATATGGAAATTACTTTGAAGGAAATTCTGAAACTGAAAGAAGAACTGTATCAGATCATAGCAGATCATTCGGGTCAGACCTTTGAAAAGATCCAGCACGATGGCGACCGCGATTACTGGATGACCTCTGCCGAAGCCAAAGAATACGGTATGGTGGACGAAATCCTGCTGCCGGTCAGAGATTAAAAACAAATAAAAATGAAACCCAATAAACTGCTCCTTACGCTGTTTGTCATTTACTGGACAACGGTGTATGGAGCAAGTTTTATTACGGCCAAATCTTTTAAAAACCGGTTCAAATCATTCTTTCCGACCGCCTATCGAATGTATGCGCCTTCCACGACCACAGACTATGATGCGGTTTATGAATTTTTTTCGAATGGAGAAATTACTCGAGCTGTTAACCTTTCCGAAAAACTGGAAAAAGAGAGAAAGGATTCGGTTTGGGATAACAAACGTGTTTTTGTCAAAAGACGGGTTTATCTCGAATCGCTCAAAGCATTTGATTACGATTATCAGATGGGGATATACAAAGAGCTGAAAGATAAAGTACCGAATGATTTTGAAAACCGGATTGAAAACGATCCTTATCTGTCAAAGATTGCGCAAAGTCTCAGAAATTATGTGAAACTGTATGCTGAAGAAAATCCTGATTTCAAATTTGATTCGGTCCGGATTTCGGCAGTCAGGATACCAACCGTGATTGCGTTTGATCCGGATTATAAAGGTGATTTTACCTACAAAGCGGGTAAAGGCGTTTTTTATGTGACTTCTTATAAAAACAAATGATGAAGGGATTTTTTACAGCTGAACGAAAAATTTTTCCTTCGGTCTTTCGGGTATTGATCGGACTGATTCTGCTTTTTGATCTGATCTATATGTACCGTTCGGCTTCGATTTTTCTGAATCCCGAACTCAATTCATTTCTTCCGACCGATAAAATCTCGATAATCGTCACTCAAAACAGCGGATTTTTCTTTTTGTTTTACGGTTCAATTCTGATTCTGTTCATACTCGGGTTATTCGGGAATCTGATTTCATTTCTGGTTTTTTGCTGTTATCTGATTTTGTTTCATCTGAGCTATCAGTTTGTGACCTGGGGCGACACCATACTCAAATTCACACTGCTGTTTTTTGTATTCGCAGACAGTTTCAGATATCTTTCGCTCAAAAGGACAAAAGGAAAATATCCGTTCATTTCGGTGTTGGCGGTCTGGTCGATCATCCTCCACATTTTTATGGTTTATCTGAACAACGCTTATTTCAAACTGGCAGATCATCATTGGCAGCAGGGGATTGCGGTTTATTACAGTTTTGCCCAATACGCTCAATTTCCGGACAGCATATTTCATTGGCCGGTTTCGAATTCTTTTTTTTCAAAATCGATTGATTATTTTATTATTCTTCAGCAACTGCTTTTTGTTCCGTTTGTCATCTGGAAGAAAACCCGATATTTCATGCTGATTCTTGCTGCTGTGATTCATCTGACCATGATGGTCCAATTCGGTTTGTGGAAATTTGAACTGGCGGTGGTGCTTCATTTCGGGTTTCTGTTGAACGATGAGGAATTACGTCGCCTGATGCCAACTAAAATCAGGCTGAAATACTTTCGGGCAGACTAAGCTGAATCGGTCAAAAGTCACTATCTTTGCAAATCGGAATATTAAATGAAAAATAAATTGGAAGAAGATAAATGTTCATTCTGCGGCAGGGGCAAAAGCGAAGTGAATTTGCTTGTTGCAGGGATTGAAGGACATATATGCGACCAATGCATCGAACAGGCCTACGGCATTGTTCAGGAAGAGATTGCATACAAAAGGAGCAAAGAACTGGTCAATCCGCTTCCGTTGCAATCGCCAAAAGAAATCAAAAAATTTTTGGACGACTATATCATTGGTCAGGATCAGGCCAAAAAAGTCCTGTCGGTTGCAGTTTTCAATCATTACAAAAGAATTTTGAATCCGACACTTGACCGCAACGAAGTTGAGATAGACAAATCAAATGTGGTGCTGGTCGGCGAAACCGGAAGCGGTAAAACGCTGCTTGCAAGAACCATTGCGCGTATGCTGAATGTTCCGTTTGCAATTGTTGATGCCACCGTACTGACAGAAGCCGGATATGTGGGTGAAGATGTGGAAAGCATACTGACCCGACTGCTTCAGGATGCCAATTACGATGTGCGTCTGGCAGAAAAAGGGATCGTATTTATAGATGAGATCGACAAGATTGCAAGAAAAAGCGACAATCCGTCGATTACCCGTGATGTTTCGGGCGAAGGCGTGCAGCAGGCAATGCTCAAGATTTTGGAAGGAACGGTTGTAAATGTTCCGCCAAAAGGAGGACGAAAACATCCGGACCAAAAATTTGTTGAAGTCAACACCAAGGATATACTGTTTATTTCAGGCGGTGCCTTCTCGGGTATCGAAAGACATATTGCAAACCGTCTGAACACACACATCATCGGTTTCAAAAACGGAGAAATCTCAAGATTGTCTGATGATCTGCTCAAGGAAGTGAATGCGATGGATCTGAGATCATTCGGTCTGATTCCCGAACTGATCGGAAGACTGCCCGTGATTGCAAATCTGAATCCGCTGGATGCTGAAGCGATGAAAAAGATATTGACCGAACCAAAAAATGCACTGATCAAACAATACGAAAAACTTTTTGCGCTTGACGGTGTAAAACTGACTGTAAACGAAGATGTACTCGATTATATCGTTGAACGAGCGGACAGCTTGGGGCTTGGAGCGAGAGGTTTGAGATCGGTGACCGAAGAAATTTTTACTGAATTGATGTACACAGTGGACGAACTGCCAAAAGATTTTATTCTGACAAGAGAAATGATCGATAAAGGCACAAATCTGAAAACTTTGAGTCAATAAAAACCGAAATTAGTCAAAATAAATTTTAAGGATTTGAAAATTTATATATATTTGTCCAGATAAATTGTTTTAAACCTATAAAGGATATTAAAGAATTAACCCAACCTAAATATAATCAAATGAGAACCAACTATTTACTACTTCTAATGGGCTTAGGTCTTATTTCCGGTCCCTGTTTTTCACAAAATGCATTCGTTACCGGTAACACACCAATTGAGGTAAAAGCCGAAACATTTGTGTATTTCGGTCAAAATTTCGAATTGACTTCAGGAGCCGTAAACGGTACAAATCCTGTGCTTACCAATTCAGGCAATATCAAAGTTGGCGGAACGTTTACAAATGCAAACTCCACTGCCGATAACTTTTTGAATACATGGACTGATAACGGATCTTACGGCCAGGTGATCATTGCTGATCAGACAGCTGCTGTTGGACAGTTGGCGATGGAGAAAGGAGTAATCAGTTCAGCTGCTTACTCATGGGGACAGTTTTCAATACCTTTTAATTTCAGCACCGCTGAAGATGCAATGCAGGGTTTGTTTGGTGTTCCTTACTCAAACGGAATCAACAGATATTATGCATCAATGATGACTTGGAACAATATTGACGAACCAAGATTTGACCACCTGACATCATCGAGTGCCATCAATCCTACAGATTATGTGATTCTTAACCTGACGTACAGCAGCGCAGGAATCAAAGATATTATGGATACCAATCCAAAGCTGACCTACAAAGGAAATCCTTCAAATATTCAGCATTTGCCAGATCCGGGTAATATCGGAATGTATGAGCCCGGTATTCCGTGGAGCACCTGGAAGGACATGATCAATACTTATAATGAAAAATTTTCTTCCTATATAGATGATCCGTTGAGAAACAAATTGACCGAGGGTGATTACGGAAAATACATTTATGAATACGGTAATCCTTACACATCAAATCTGAATTTGGCCTATATTGGAATGGATCCTGCAGAAGGCTATGATGATGGCGTAGAAATTGAAAACCTGGCCGGTGTTGCTCAGATTAATTCTGCACATTGGGTATATGGAACCGGACTGACAACTTCAAATATGGTAAAGGCCACCTATGACAGCGGAGCAAATCAATGGGCAGGCGATAAAGAAGCCTTGATCGTAAAACCTTTTGAACCTTTCCTGATTGTTCTCAGTTCACCTGACGTACCACCTACGATTGGTTTTACAGACGGTCTGAAAACCTTTGCTATGGAAGTTGGGACAGATGTTGATGGCGATTGGAATCCTCTAATCGGTGGAAAAACCAATCCAACGCAGTCTGACCAGCCTGTTGCTGAAGAAGGATTCTATCAGGACGATTTCTATCAGTTGAGACTGAAACTGTATGACGAAGAAGGAAATGAAACCGGCAACCGTGTGATCATTGTTGTAAGCGGTGGGGTTGAAAATGAAGTACCAAACAGTTTTGAAGCAGAATACTTTGATTTTGCAGGCAGCGGTTTCTATCTGGCTCAGGAAAGAGCAGACGGAGGTCATGTGACAGCTTCACAAAGAAAAATGGATATCAACGCAGTGAATATTGAATTTGTCGGAAAACCAATTCCAATGCTGTTTGACAGGGTTGAGGGAGACAACACATCTTACAAAATCAAAGCAGAACTTTTCAGGGGAAGTATCTTTAACAAGCTGAAAAACGAAAATGAGAATTTTGATGATGGCAATACTTTCTTTATCTATGACAATGAAACCGATCAGCTGGCTGAAGTGAAAAACGGCTCAGTATTCAATATCCTGCCGATTCCGGTGAACGGACAGAAAAACAGATATGAGGTTTACTGGAACGAAGGTCCTTCAGGAAAAGAAATGGGAACCAACGACGAACTTGCATCTGCAACCATCATATACAAAGACAACGATTCACATTTTGTGAAATTCAGCGACAAATGGTCATCTGCAGAAGTTAAAGTTTACGATTTGAGCGGTAGAAATATCATGACCTTTGATAAAGTCGATACCAAAAATAATTTGGAAATAAAATTGGCTTCAAGAGGTGTTTATGCCGTGAAAATCAAATCAAATACCGGAGAGGTTTATACCCAAAAAATTATAAAATAAAACCAACAACCTAAAACTATAGATTGATGAAAAATAGAATTTTATTAACTCTGCTGATAATTATGCTGCCGGTTATTGACCTTTTTGCACAGGTTCCGCCACCACCTGATTATGGTGAAGATGCGGGAACGCCCGGATCACCGAGTACGCCTATTGATCAATATGTGATATTGCTGATTGCTGTCGGATTTATTTTCGCAGCCTACTTTTTGTGGAGGCAGAAAAAATTGGTCAGCCAGTAATTTGAGCGAATTTTAAAACCATATCATGCCCTTTCTCTTATCGGAAAGGGCTTTTGTTTTTTGATTCAACTGAACTGCCCGAATATTTTTTTAAAAATGAACAGCGCTAATATTCATTGGGCCGGGTGATTTTCAATGAATAAATTTTATGTAATTTTGAACAAACATTTTTAAACAATGAAGAATTTAATTTTTGGAATCATGCTGCTGACTGCATCGGTTGTTTTCGGGCAGTTTAAAATCAGCGGCGAGATAAAAAACTATTCTGAAAAGCCTGTAATGGTCAGAATGAACAAAGGAGCCGGCGACAAACTGATCAATCGGGTTGAAACCGACAAAAACGGAAAATTTTCAATCAATATACCACAGAAATACAGCGGTATTGTCAGCCTGACCAATCTGCAAAGATCATCTGCGATCGAAGTGCTGACCGACAATGAAGATGTCGATCTGACCGCTGCCTATGCCCCCGACGACTCATTCAAAGAAATAGTTTTTAATAAAGGTGCAAATGCAATCGGGTTTCAGAATTATCAGAGTTTCCAAAATTTAAATGATTTAAAGAATAATATTTTTCCGCTGCTGAAAGCCCAATATGATCCGAGCGATGAATTTTATAAGGCAGTTACAAAGGAAGAATCAAGAATTTCAAAATTAAATCCTGCGGTTGAACTGCCGCTGCTTAAATATTATTCGCAGGTGAGTGATTTGGCCAATTCACAGGTTGACAACAAAACCACTGGCGAAATCTACACCAACAAAATTCTGAGCCGATTGAACCGGGACAACGATTATCTGGAAGGAAGCGGATATCTCTCAACTTTGGTGCTGAATTATTTCAGATATTCGATTATGGGCGCAAGCAGTCAGGAAGAAATCAATTCGACTGTTGAAAAAGGAATCGACCATTTGCTCGAAGTTTCGGATATCGAAACTCCGCGCGGACAAAATGTGCTTTCGGCCATCTTTATGGTGTTGCCAAAGGAACAGTTCGGAAACGTACTCGAAAAATATTATTCAAAAGCAAACGATCTGACCTGTGAGATCACAGATGAACTGAGGTCAAATCTTGCTGCTCACAATATGACCGTCGGAAACAAAGTGCCCGACATCAAATTCAAAGAAGCTGTAAAAGGTTTCAAATCGCTTTATGATGTGAAGGCAAACCAAAAGATCATCGTTTTCTGGGCATCATGGTGTCCGGCATGCAGAGATGAAATGCCGTTTATCAAGGAATATTATCAGACCTTTAAAAAAGAAGGCGGAGAGATAGTAGCCATCTCGCTCGACTTTGATCGGAATGAATTTAAAAACGCTACCAAGGATTTTGACTGGATCAATTATACCGAATTGTCACAGTGGGATACCCAGGGCATTGAAGAATTTGGAGTCAGCTCCACACCGACGCTTTTCCTGGTTGACAAGGACAACAAACTGATCAAAAAAGCAAGCCATATTTCAGAATTACTCGAAACCAAATAATCACATTACGGTTTTTTCGGAATGATGAAAGAACTGATCAAAATAAGCTTATGCCGAGGATTATTAACTTTCATGATATTTATGACCGACAATGGTTTGAGGACACGCTTGATGTGATTCGGGAGAAATTCGAGATCGTTCCGTTTTCCGAAATTAAAAAATTTTACAAAGGACAGTCAACTGCAAAAAATACGGTTCATCTGACGATCGATGACGGTCATATTTCGACCTATACTCTGATTTATCCGGTGCTGAAGGAGAGAGGGCTGACCGCTTCCATCTTTGTTTCGCCAAAGGTCATCGCTGATCGTACAAATTTCTGGTATCTTGAATCGGAAGAATATGACAAACGGAAACTTCGTGAGTGTATTTCAGAAGTTTTGAATCTTAAAATCGAGAAGCTGAATAGACTTTTTCCGAGATCGGTAATGAAAACACTCCAACTCGATCAGAATTGGGAAATCATTGAACTGTACAAAAAAAAATATAATGAACCGGTCAGAGATTGTCAGTACATCAATCCTGATCAGTTGATCGAACTTGAAAAATCAGGTGTTTTTGACATCGGTGCACACACCATGAATCATCCGATTTTGGCAAATGAAACCGACCGGGTTTCAAATTTTGAAATTGCCGAGTCGGTTCGTATGCTGTCAGAAATGCTGAACAGGGAAGTTGATATTTTTGCTTATCCGAACGGCAGCCCGAAATTGGATTTTGGCAAAAGAGAAATGAATTTTGCAAAAGATGCCGGAATCAAATATGCATTTTCATTTTTGTTCAAAGATTTGAGCCGAAATGACGATCTGCTTTCGATTCCGAGATACGGTCTTCATCACGGTGACAAAGATTTTATCAGAAAAAAACTGACTTACGGACCGATTTGGGAACCGGTCAAAAGAATGTTTTTTTCAAACGAAGACAAATACAGAAAAAAAATTCGGAAAAACCTCTTTCAAAACTAAAAATGCCGTCAGAAAATTCAAATCAAAAGAAAAAGATACTGATCAGAATCGGTTCGCTTCGTCACGGCGGAGCAGAGAAGGTGCTGATTACTTTTCTGAAAAATCTGCCCAAAAACAAATATGAAATCGATCTGCTGCTCAATCTCGGTTCGGGCAAATATCTGGCTGAAGTTCCCGACTGGATCAATGTGCTTTATCTGAACAAAGGCGAGATGATCACCACCAACCGACCGGCTGATCTGCCCAAAAAAGCCTGGCGGAATATCTATCAGCTGGTTTTAAAGAAATTCCAGAAACTGCTTTACAAATACAAACTCAAAGACAAAAAATACGATATTGAATTTGCTGCGATTCACGGATTCAGGGATGAAATATTGAATTCACCTTTGAAAGATTCAAAAAAAATCGTTTGGATCCATAATGATTTGAGAAAAACCGAATTTCATAATTATACCGATGATGAAATCAGAAAATTCTTTGGTTTTGATAAAATTCTGGTGATTTCTGATCATATCCGTCGTGATTTTGAAAATATGGCGAGGAATGAAGATGAGAAAAGCAGGATTCAGAGAATTTACAATCCGCTGGATACAGAAGAAATTATTTCAAAATCAAAAATGGAACAGTCCGAATATGATTTTGATGTCAATCGACCGGTTTTTGTTTCAATCGGGACTGTCTTTCCGCAAAAAGGTTTTGACCGTCTGCTGAAAGTCCACAAACGTCTTTTGGATGAAGGATTCAATCACAGACTGCTGATTGTCGGTGACGGTTATGATTTTGAAAATATGAAAAAACTCAAAACCGATTTGGGATTGGACAAAACTGCGACCATGCTTGGTTTTGCGGACAATCCTTATCCGTATTTGAAACAGTCGGACTTTTTTGTGCTTTCGTCGAGATACGAAGGTTTTCCGACCGTTTTGTATGAAGCCATCACTTTGACCAAACCGATCATTGCAACCAATGTTTCGGGTGTGCGCGAAATGCTGAACGATGGCGAACTCGGACTGATTGTCGAAAATTCCGAAGAAGGAATTTACGAAGGAATGAAACGCTTTCTCACCGAAGCCGAAACAGTTTCTGACTATCAAAACAAAATTGTTAAATTTACACAGCCGTTTTCACTTGAGAATTCGGTCAGAAAAATTCAGGAAATTATAGACCAGCTCTAATGCCGACTTTGATTCAACAGGACTGCTACAGAAAGACCGGAAAATACAGCACCATTTTCTATTGGAATGTCTGTTTTGATCCGGGGCTGAAATTTCTGTATTGGCTGAGAAAAGCACAAAAGACTTCCGCCAAAAGTCCGATTGGGATTTTTAACCGACTGATGCTGAGAAGATATCAGATCAAATACGGTTTTCAAATTTCTGCCAAAACCAAAATCGGCGGCGGACTTTATCTTGGTCATTGGGGAACGGTGGTCGTCAATCCGAAAGCCAAAATCGGAAAAAACTGTAATCTGGCGCACGGCGTCACCATCGGTCAAACCAACAGAGGCGAGAAATCAGGTGTTCCCGAAATCGGAGATAATGTCTGGATCGGCACCAATGCAGTAATTGTCGGCGGTATCAAAATCGGAAACAATGTTTTGATTGCACCCAATACCTATGTCAATCAGGATGTGGAAAGCGACTCGATTGCAGTCGGAAATCCGATGACCATCATCAAAAACGAAAAAGCGACCGAAGGTTATTTAAACAATAAGGTATGAGTGATCGGCAAAAAGGATTGTTTGTGATTTCGCTTGACTTCGAACTGTTTTGGGGAATCCGCGACAAATATGATTTTGATACTTACGGTCAGAATGTGCTCGGCGTTTGGGAAGTGATTCCGAGGATGCTAGAATTGTTTGACAAATACGAAATTCATGCAACTTTTGCGACCGTCGGGTGTATGTTTTCTGAAAATTATGAAGAACTAAAAAATTACATTCCAGAACAAAAACCGGCTTATACCGATCCGAATCTTTCGCCCTACAACGGATATATCGATGATTCGGTTCATCATGATCCAAAATATTATTTTGGAAAAAAGTTGGTTCAACTGGTCAAAGAAAAAAGTCAGCATGAAATCGGCAGCCATACTTTTTCGCATTATTACGGTTTGGAGCCCGGACAGACAAAAGCTCAGTTTGAAGCGGATATTGATGCAGCGGTGAAAATTGCAAAATCAAACGGTATAGAATTGGAAACTCTGGTTTTTCCGAGACATCAGATCAATCCCGAATATTTGAAAATTCTTCCGTCAAAAGGAATCAATATTTATCGCGAAACCGAAAAGTCCTGGTTTCATTCTGCACAGCGCGGCGCTGAAGAATCAATACTGAAAAGAGGTTTCAGATATCTCGATTATTTTGTTTGGATGGGCAGTCATCACTGTCAGGATATTGGCGAACTGAAAAAAGGAGAATTGTATGCGGTCAGAGCGGGCAGATGGCTGAGACCTTATAAAAAATCTGAAAGCAGATTTGATTTTCTGAAAATCAGAAGAATCAAAAAACAGCTGGATTATGCCGCAAAAAACGGAAAAATCTTTCATCTGTGGTTTCATCCGCACGATATCGGCATCAACCGTGAAATCAATTTTCGGATGCTTGAAGAAATCCTGAATCATTACAAAAAAATGAATCAGAAATACGGAATTCAGAGTATGAATATGAAGGAAGCGGTCGAACTATACAAACAGAAATATGAGTCTTAAAGTCGTGATGCTGACCGGTCAGGCTGTGTCTTCAAGATTTATGTACAACGGCCTTTCAAAAGATATTGAAATTGAAAAAGTCATCCGGGAACAGCCGGTTCCGATGAAAACCATCATGAAAAACCGAGCAAAAAAACTCGGCTGGTTCAATGTGAGCGGACAGATTGCATTTGGTTTGCTGCTGCTTCCGATCATTCGGAAATTTTCAAAAAACAGAAAACAGCAGCTTATAAAGAATTTGGGATTAAACGATGCTGAAATTCCTGCCGATAAACTGATTGAAGTTCAGAGTGTAAATTCAGAACAGTCGATTCAAATCTTAAAAGAAATTAAACCGGATGTGGTGGTAGTAAACGGCTGCAGGATCGTTTCACAAAAAGTTCTTTCGGCTGTCAATGCCGTATTTATCAACACACACGAAGGCATCACACCTCGTTATCGCGGAATCCACGGTGCCTATTGGGCGCTTGCAAACCGGGATACCGAAAATTGCGGCGTGACCGTTCATCTGGTGGACAAAGGAGTGGATACCGGCGGAATTCTGTATCAGTCGGTTGTCAGACCCGAAAAGAGAGATAATTTTACAAGCTATCCATATTATCAGACAGCGGCAGGAATTCCGCTGATGAAAAAAGCGATTGAAGATGTCGAAACCGGAAATCTAAAAACAGTTGAACCGCATTTGGAGAGCCGAATTTGGTATCATCCGACTTTGGCTCAGTATCTTTGGAATTATTTCACAAAAAGAGTCAAATAATTGAATTCAAAAAAGAAAATATATTTTCTGCTGCCGGGCCTTACTTTTGGAGGTGCCGAAAGGGTGATTTTTACTTTGTGCAATGAACTGAATCGTGATAAGTTTGAGCCGGTTCTGGCTTTGTTCAGCAAAGAAGGAATGCCGATTGAATTTCTGAAATCGGATGTAAGAGTGATCGATCTGAAAATCAATCGAATCAGAAAATCTGTTTTTTCAATTATAAATCTGATTCGAAAAGACAAACCCGATATCGTGTTTGGCGGTTGGGGAGAGGTGAGCGCACTGCTTTCGCCGATTGTTCCACTCTTTAGAAAAACAAAATTTGTTGCAAGAGAAACCAATGTGGTAAGTCATCATGTCAATAGGAGTGAAATCAGATTTCTGTATCGGTTTTACAATAATTTTGACCGGATCATTGCACAGTCGGATGATATGCAAAATGATCTGATTGAAAACTGGAATGTGAAACCCGGTAAGATTGTTAAAATCAACAATCCGGTGGATTTTGAAATGATTCAGTCCAAAATGAAAGCTGATGAACAACTTTTTTCATCAGAATTCAAAAATGTAATCGCCATCGGAAATCTGACCGGAAGAAAGGGTTTTGATCTTCTGCTCGATGTTTTTGAAAAACTGAAGGACGAACCTATCCGTCTGTATATTTTGGGTGACGGTTCTGATCGTGAAAAATTAATTTTAAAAAAGGAAAAACTCGGATTGGACAGGGTCGAGTTTTTGGGTATTCAAAAAAATCCGTTCCCGTATCTTTATCAGTCCGATCTTTTTGTGCTTTCATCGCGATATGAAGGTTTCCCGAACGTATTGTTAGAAGCCGGCGCCTGCGGAACTTATTCCCTGGCAAACGATTGTCCGGGCGGCATCACCGAAATTATAAGGGAAACCGTCAACGGTGAAATTTACGACATTACACAAACCGAAAAATTTGCTGACAAAATCAAAGAACTGGTTAATTTAAATTTTGACAAAGAATCGATCAGCGAAAACATACGGTCGAGATTTTCAAAAGAAATCATCATTGGAAAATACGAAAAACTGTTTGAAAATTTATAGCCGATGATCAAAGTTTCAGTCATAGTACCGGTTTACAACACCCGAGATTATCTTGAAAAATGTCTGGATTCTTTGGTCAGTCAGACTTTGACCGAAATTGAAATCATTGTGGTCAATGACGGTTCAACCGATGATTCTCAGCAGATTATCGATTGGTATTCTGAAAAATACAATCAGATCAAAAGTTTCAAAAAAGAAAACGGAGGTTTGAGTGATGCGCGTAATTTTGGGATTGACAGAGCAACGGGCGAATACATCGGTTTTGTGGACAGCGATGATTATGTTTCTGCCGAAATGTTTGAAAGTATGTACAAAAAGGCGACAGAACACCGGGCTGAAATTGTTCTTTGCGATTTGGAGAAAGTTGACGAAAACGGAAAAGCCTTCAGAGATTTGCCGCAATCTCCTCAGTTGCCCGAAAAAATTGAATTGGAAAAGGATTTCACTCTTTTTGGAGAAATGAGCTGTTTTGCCTGCAACAAAATTTTTCACAGAGAACTTTTTAAAAATCACAGATTTAGAAAAGGAATTCATTTTGAAGACATCGAACTGATTCCGAAATTGGTTTTGGAATCAAAAATTGTTTCAAAAATCAATCAGCCGTTTTATAAATATTTTGAACGGCAGCAGTCGATCAGTCGGACGCATAATGAAAAAGGACTCGATATGTTTGCTGCGGTCAATTCGGTCAAAAAAGCATTTGAAAACAGCAGTCAAAAAGATCATATCAAAGAATGGAAACGGTTTTTCATTCTTCAGGGATACTATTCATTTTTGGCTTATGTTGCTTATGTTCAGGATCGAAAAATCAGACATCAGCTGATTGAACGGTTGAAATTGGAATTAAAAGAAAATCAAATTTCAAAATCCGAAATCTTCGGTTACAGACGTTTCAATCGGAATTATTTGTTTTCTTTGCCATTGAAAAAGCAGATTTTTTATTTGCTGAGCCTGATAAGTTTCAAATTAATTGAATCCGGTCCGAGATGAGTTTTATATACAATTTTCTGATTTTTTTGATTCTGATTTCGGCGATTTACGAATTTGTTTCTGACAATCCGCCAAGCAAAATCTGGTTCAGGGTTATCATTTTCATGATGATTATGACCGCGGGTCTTGCTTATGGAATCAGCCCCGACTGGGTGGCTTACTGGAAGGCTTTTGAAGCATCGGCTCAGGGTTCTTTTTTGGAATTGGGCGAATTGTCAGTTTCTGCCGATATGGAGATTGGCTATATCCTTTTGAATAAAATTGTCAGTTTCTTTGGTTTGGGATATGGAAGTTTTACCCTCATTATTGCTGCAATTGCTCTGTCGCTCAAGTCGAGCAGTATATTCAAATACAGCGGTTATGTCTTTCTCGGTCTTTTGATGTACACAGTTCCGTCTTATTTTTTTGAGGAACAGGTGCACGTCAGACAGGGAATAGCAAATGCAATCATGCTGTTTTCGGCAAGATATATCGTTGAGCGAAAATTCTGGAAATTCTTTTTGTGTTTTGTAATTGCTTTTCTGTTTCACAAAGCGGTCATTGCATTTTTCTTTGCCTATTGGATTGCAGTTCTTAGATATAATAATGTAACGATCATGATGATTGTGGGACTGACAGTTGCAGCAAATATTTTTGGCCTGACCAATGTAATTGACAGTCTGTTTCGACTGCTGCCTTTTGGAGTGGGAGAGACATACAGCGATTATGCAAATGAAACCTGGGAGGGTGGAATACTGGGAGACATCGCCAAGATACTCACGGTTATAATCATTCTTATTTTTAACAATGCGACTGTCAAACGGGATGAATATTTTTCATATTTTAGAAATATTTTCCTGTTTGGTGTCATTCTGTATTTCTTCTTCGGTAAGGGAATTTTCTCTTCCAGACTTCCGGGATTTTATACCGTCTATATCATTTTTGTGATTCCGAGAATAATCAAAGCATTGAGATACAGTCCAATGTTTAAAAATCTGATGTTTATTTCATTCACCGTCTATACCATATTACTGTATGTGAATTTTTACAACAACTGGGGAAGCAAATCCGGTTTTGGTCAGTACAAAACCTCTTTGTACAAATGGGCGCCTTATGGTTTTTTTCAATCTAAATAATTTAAGTTTTGAAAGATTTGGTTTCGATAATAACACCCTGTTACAATTCCGAAAAATACATTGAGGAAACCATCCGTTCGGTGCTCGGTCAGAGTTTTGGCGATTGGGAATGGTGGATCATCGATGACTGTTCGACCGACAATTCGGTTCAAATCATTAAAAAATATACTTCGGATTCAAGAATTCATTTGATTGAACTCGAAAAAAATTCAGGTGCAGCAGAAGCCAGAAACAGAGGTCTTGAAAAAGCAAACGGCAGATACATCACATTTATCGACAGCGACGATCTGTGGCTGCCTGATTTTCTTGAAAAATCAGTCAATTTTCTGAAAAATAACAACGAAGAACTGGTTTATGCTTCCTACAAAAGAGTGGATGAAGAATTGCACCCGCTGCTCTCCGACTTTATAGCCGAGGACAATATTGATTACAACAGAATGCTTTACAACTGTCCGATTCCGATGCTGACCGCGATGTACGACAGCCAAAGAATCGGTAAGATTATGATTCCGGAAGTCCATCTGAGAGAGGATTATGCGATGTGGATCAGAGTGTTGGAAAAGATTCCGGTGGCAAGGGCAATCAAAGAACCGCTGGCAATTTACAGAATCAGAAAATCGTCTTATTCGAGAAATAAGTTTCAGATATTAAAGAAACAATTTGATGTTTATTATAAGTTTTTAAATTTATCTTTGCTCAAATCAGTCTATTTCACATTTCACTGGATACTGAACGGAATCAAAAAGTATGAAAGACTTAAGCTTGGAAACAATCGCTAACCTCATCGGATACTCTTCTTTGTATCTGAAAGTTATACTTTCGTTTTCAATTTCTTTTCTGCTCTGTTTTACCGCAATTCCAAAAATCATCAAGGTTTCTTATCGAAAACAGCTGATGGCGGTTCCCGAAAAACGAAGTTCTCACAACCAGAAAGTTCCGGTTTTGGGCGGTGTTGCCATTTATTTTGCAATCACTGTCGTCAGTTGCATCTTCAGTCCCGAAATGCTTTTCAAAGTCAGATTTTTTCCGGCTGTACTGGTGCTGCTGTTCTTTATCGGTCTGATGGATGATCTTTTGATGGTCGCACCGAGAAAGAAATTGTATGCACAAATCATCGGTGCGCTGATGATTGTTGTCGGATCAAATATCAGAATCGAAAGCTTTTTTGGCCTGCTCGGCGTTTATGAGCTGCCTTATCTGGTCAGTGTGATTTTTACTGTATTTACGATTGTGCTGATCATCAATTCATACAATCTGATTGACGGAATTGACGGCCTGGCGGGAAGTGTGGGCATATTGATTTCAACCTGTTTTGTATTTATTTTCTTCAGACTGTTTGATTACCAGATGGGATTTCTTGCCATTTCACTTTTGGGTGCACTGCTTGCCTTTCTGTATTTCAATCTGTCGAATGAATCAAAAATATTTATGGGCGATACCGGTTCTATGGTGGTCGGATTTCTGATTTCGTTTATGGCGATCAAATTCATGAATTTGTCATCAATGCCCTGGGTGATGATCAAAAGTGCGCCTGTGGTTTCGATTGCAATCCTCATCGTTCCGATTATCGATACGCTGAGTGTGATCATCATCAGACTGATGAAAGGCGGTTCGCCGCTCAAAGCAGACAAAAACCATATCCACCACAGAGTGCTAAGATTAGGTTTCAATCATATTCAGACGACGCTGATTATTTGCGCATCCAATGTGCTGCTGATCGCATTCGGCTATTTCATCCGACAGCTGAATATCAATCTGATGCTGATTCTGCTGATCCTTGCCGCATTGCTTTTGTCGTATCTGCCGCTGGTGCTGTTTGAATTTGTGAAGAAGAGAAAAGGACTGAATATTGAAAATCCGGTATAATTTACAAAAACCTTTATATTTGCAATCTAAATCAACAGACTTGAACCCCAATAAACTCTATATTTTAGCAGGTTTTCTTGCCCTTATGATGACTTCCTGTATTCCGCTGAAGGATATCAAATATATTCAGCCGGACGAGAAATTGAAACTGAACGAATTTGGCAAGATCGAATTCAACCGACCGGAATATCATCTGCAGATCAACGACATCATCAACATCAAAGTGGCGACCCGAAAAGGTGTCGAACTTGAGGAATTGTCTGAATTTACAGTTACGCCTTCTCAAATTTCAGGAAATCAAAACAACGTTTCCACCGGTCGCGGTGTAAGGATTCAGGAAGACGGAAATATTGAACTTCCGAGAATCGGAAAGATTCAGATTATGGATCTGACACTTGACCAGGCAAGAAAAAAGATTGAAACCGAGTTTTACAAGATTTATGAGGAAACTGCAGCATATATAGAAGTAAATATTTCGGGCATCAGTTACACCATAGTGGGTGAATCGGGCTCGGGTAATTATTTTGTACAGGATTATGAACTGAATCTTTTGGAAGCATTTGCCAGAGCAGGTGATTTATCGCCGGTTGCCGACAGAAACCATATTCAGATTTTGAGGACCACACCGGAAGGTACCCAGAGGGGAGAAGTGGATATCACCAAAGAATCGGTGATGAATTCTGAATTTTTTTGGGTACAGCCAAACGATATCATCATTGTGAATCCGAGAAGACAGAAACAATGGGGTATCGGTATCAACCCGGTTCAGACCATTACCACTATTTTTGGAGGAATTGCAGCAGTGGTGGGAATTTATTTCTTCTTTAAGAATCTATAATTAAAAAATCCGGATTGATAATGGGCGACACAAACAACACGATTAAATCGGTTTCGGAAAAAACAAAAAGAAACAACCCGTTCTTTTTTGACATTGAACGCTTTTTATACAGGATTACCTCAAACTGGCTGCTGTATCTGATTGCGATCATCTTTGCAATATTTATAGTAACTTACATCAACAATTGGCATTTGGACAGGGTTTACAGAGCCGAATCCACTTTTAATATTTCATCGAGATCGACCGGAAATACCAATATGGGGAGCAATTCGATCAATTTCATCTGGGGCGGAAACAGCGGAAAATCAGATATATTGACGCAGGTGCTTCAGTCAAGGACCCATTCCTACAATGTTGCAAAAAAAATAGAAGCCTATATCGCCTATTGGGAAGAAGGAACATTGAAAAAATCAAATTCGCATCGTGATATTTCACCGTTTCTTGTAAAAATTGATACGTTGCACAACCAAACCATTGGAATTGAGCTTCAAATTAAAAAACTGGATGACAAAACCTTTGAAATCATCCCGCTGACGAGCCTTCTGTCCAATCAGATTTACAATTACACTCAGGATACGGTTTATGACAGAAATGTAAAAGTAGAATTACCAAAGACCGCGAAATTTGGTGAATGGATCGAACATCCCGATTACAGATTCAAAATTATCCCAACCAAAAAGTTCTTTAGTCCGAGCGATAAATATTCGTTCGTGCTGACCAATTTGGATGTGGCGACCAATCGGGTGAGAAACGGAGTCAGTGTGGATCCGGTCGATAAGGGGAGCTCGGTGCTTATTTTGTCAAAAACGGCTTATACACAGCAGGAGGCGATTGATGTGATCAATAATTCGCTCAATCTGCTCAGCAAAAACGAACTGGAGGAAAAAAACCTGGCAGCTCAGCGGACTCTGGATTATATCGGTAAGCAGATCGGAATTGTAAAAGCTAAAGTTGACAGTTCGTCACTCGAATACCAGAAACTTCAGAAAGACACTAAGATTTATGATTTCACCGGCGAAAAAGGAGAGATTCTGACAGGTGTGAAAGAACTTGAAAAACAAAGAGTTTCCTATCAGGAAAAAATCAAATTGCTGAACTCGGTGAGCAACAATGTCTATCAGTCGGGGACTCAGGGAATGATGGATCTTCAGGTTTTCGGATTGGATGAATCCAATTTTACAAGCGAACTCGGAATTTTGAGAGGTCTTGAACTTCAGAAGGAAAACCTAAGGATGCTCTACAAAGAAGGTTCGAGAGAAATCATTGAGATCGATTCAAAAATTGCAGAATCAAAATCAAATATCCAAAGACTGATCGGAAGCAGCCGCGACCGTCTGAACAAAGAGCTGGGCAGCATCAATCAGGAATTGAGAAAATACGACAGCAAGGCTTTCAAACTTCCGGAGCAGGAAAAACAGTTTTTGGACGTGGCAAGAGGTTTTTCTGTCAATGACGAATTGTACAATCAGCTGCTGTCGCAATACAGCCAGGCTGAACTTCAGATCGCGTCAAATATTTCGGATATCACAGTTATCGATTATGCGAAATTTTTGGGCCAGGCACCGATATCACCCGACAAACGGACCAATCTGATTGCGGCTATCGCACTTGCATTTATTTTCCCAACCCTGATTCTGTTTGCAAGAGAAATTCTGGACACAAAGATCAAAGGCATTCAGGATATTGTCAAAGTGACCCATATACCGCTGATTGGTGTGATCGGAAACAGTTTTGAAGACAACCCGGTGATTGTTCTTGACAAACCGAAATCGAGTATTTCAGAAGCTTTCAGAGCGGTGAGGAGCAATCTGCAGTTTTTGTACAAAACCGACAACAAAACACAAAACAGAACCATACTGGTTACTTCTTCAATCGGTGGTGAAGGAAAAACTTTTATTTCAATGAATATCGCTACTGCATTGGCAATCAGCGGAAAGAAGACCATACTGATCGGTATGGATATGAGAAAACCAAAGATTTTTGATGAATTCGAACTGAACAACAAGATCGGACTTTCAAATTATCTGTCAGGCAATGTGGAGCTCCATGATGCGATTCAGAAAACAAAGGTTGACACGCTGCATATCATCACCGGCGGACCGATTCCGCCCAATCCTTCCGAACTTTTGCTGTCCGATATGCTCAAAGAAATGATTGATACATTTAAATCAGATTATGATTTTATTGTATTGGATACGCCGCCTGTCGGGCTGGTTGCAGATGCATTCGATCTGATGAAATATGCGGATGCAAGCCTTTATGTGGCGCGTTATGATTACACTTACAGAGGTCTGCTTCACGGAATTTCCGAAAAATATGATGAAGGAGAAGTGAAAAACATAGGTATCGTTTTGAATGATTATCAGTCAAAAGGAGGCTACGGTTACGGCTATGGATACGGCTACGGTTATGGATACGGTTACGGATATTTTGAAGAAGACGCAAACTTTGATCCGAGTCTGGTCGGAAAGATCAAACGTTTTCTGAATTTTAAAAAATTCCTGAAAAGAAAGTAATGGCGGTCAAAAACCTTTTTGATTTCCTGCTGGCACTTTTGCTGCTTCCTTTTTTGTTTCCTGTGATTTTTGTTTTGATTATACTGTCCACTGTCGATACCGGACAGTTTGGACTGTTCTCACAAATCAGGATCGGAAAAGCCGGAAAACCCTTTTTGATTTTTAAAATCAGAACGATGAAGGGAGATCAGGAATCTGATATTACCACACTGAAAACCCATAAGATTACTGCGATCGGAAATTTCATCCGAAAAACAAAACTCGACGAACTTCCGCAGCTTTTCAATGTGCTTTTCGGACAGATGAGTTTTGTTGGGCCAAGACCCGATGTGCCCGGTTATGCAGATCAGCTCAAAGGAGACGACCGGCTGATGCTTACAGTCAGACCCGGAATCACCGGGCCGGCACAGCTCAAATTCAGAAATGAAGAAGAGATTTTGAATCTTCAGGACGATCCGAAGAAATACAATGATGAAGTCCTTTGGCCCGAAAAAGTGAAAATTAATCTGGAATATGTAAAAAACAGAAATTTCGGTTTGGATATGAAATACATAGCCGATACACTCTTCAAATGCTGATGATGTCAAAAGTCAGTTTGGACTGACAGATTATATTTGTTCCTCAGATGAATTCGTTTTAAATTTGATGCTTTGATTTTGGAAACCGTCAATATGGAAAACAGAGCAGAAATTACCGAACTTGAACATGTAAAACTTTTGGTTGATTCATTTTATACAAAAGTCAGAAAAGATGAACTGCTCAAAGACATTTTTGATGATGTAATCGGAGACCGATGGCCCGAGCATTTGGAAAAAATGTATCGTTTCTGGCAGACTGTACTTTTGGACGAAAGAACATACAGCGGACGACCCTTTGTTCCGCACATGAATCTGCCGGTCGATCGGGAACACTTCAACCGATGGCTCGATCTTTTTGAGGAAACACTTGAAGAACATTTCTACGGACAAAATGTGGAAGCAGCCAGATGGCAGGCCAATCGGATGGCTCAGATGTTTTATTTGAAAATCAGTCATTTCAGACAGAATACCGCCATTTAAACCACTGACAATTAATATTTGATTTCTGATAAAAAAAGCTTATTTTTGAGCTTTATATTAAATTAGTCTAAATAAAATTAATAAAACAATATGAATACTTCAGACCCCGAAAAAGCACAAGGCCACTGGCTGCTTGCAAAAATGGGAAAGAGAGTTCTGAGACCGGGCGGCAGAGAACTTTCTGAAAAAATGATGGATGCACTCGAAATTTCATCCAGCGATAATCTTGTGGAATTTGCACCGGGAATAGGGAAGACGGCTTCTTATCTGATTTCGAAAAAGCCAAAAACATATACCGGCATTGATGCAGATCAGGATGTGGTCAGCCGGCTGACTGGCAGACTGGGAAATGATCATACAAAATTTATTTTGTCGAATGCGGCAGAAACCGGATTGGAAGATAATTCGGCAGACAAACTGGTGGGTGAAGCCATGCTGACCATGCATGCCGATCACAGAAAATCTGAAATTGTAAAAGAAGCCCACCGAATTTTGAAAAAAGGAGGTTTGTATGCAATCCATGAATTAGGCCTGACACCTGATTCAATTCCGGAAGAAAATAAAGCCGAGATCAGCAAAAAACTGGCATTGAGCATCAAAGTGAATGCAAGACCGCTGACCCAAAAAGAATGGGAAAATATACTGACTGCTGAAGGATTTAAAATAAAAGAAGTTTTTACATCGCCTATGCTGCTGCTCGAAAGAAAAAGAGTAGTGGAAGACGAAGGACTGCTCAGATCATTAAAAATCGGATTCAACATACTGACTCATCCGGATGCTAAAAAACGGATACTCGACATGAGAAGTGTCTTTAGAAAATACCAGAACAATATGAATGCAGTTGCAATCATTGCAGAGAAAATATAACATCAAACAAATACAAAATGAATTATACAGCCAAAAGTACAATAGGAGATGTGGTCGCTGCGGATTATCGCGCTGCCACAGTGTTTAACAATCATTCGATCGATTTTTGCTGCAACGGAAATAAGAGCATAGAAGAAGCATGCAAATCAAAAAATATTGACAGCGACAAACTGCTTGACGAATTGAACAATGCGCTTTCCGATTCATCTCAGAAATCGACAGATTTCAATTCCTGGCCGCTCGATCTGCTTGCAGATTATATCGAGAAGAAACATCACAGATATTGTGAATCGAAAATTACTGAAATCAAACCTTATATCGAAAAGATCAACAATGTTCATGGAGGTCATCATCCCGAGCTGGCGGAAGTTCAGGAACTGTTTGGGAAAACTGCAGGCGAAATGTCGATGCACATGAAAAGAGAAGAGCTGACGCTTTTTCCCTACATCAAAAAAATGGTGAATGCCAAAAACAAAGGAGAAAAACCGGAAGCACCCCGATTTGGATCGGTCGAAAGCCCGATAGTTAAAATGATGGACGATCACAATGAAGAAGGTGAAAGATTCAGAAGGATAAAAGAATTGACAAATGATTATACGGTGCCCGAGGACGGTTGCAATACCTACAAAGTGACACTGGCAATGCTGAAAGAATTTGAAGAAGATCTGCACATGCACATTCATTTGGAGAACAATATTCTTTTCCCCAAATCAATTGAACTTGAAAAAGAACTGGCATAAAATGCCTGACAGCCGAATTCCGGTTTGAAGATCGGAATTCGGTTTTTTGTTGTAATTGTAATGAGCCTAAAATCGATTTCGAGTGGAAGACAAAGTAAAACCAATCAAAAGACACAAAGCAATTCAGGGATTCAGCCGTGAACATCATTTCGGTCTGCTGGTCAGTTGGAAGATCAGACAGGGACTCAAAAAAGGTGTTGATTTGAAAAGAATCAAACGATTCGCAGACTGGTCCTTCAAAATCTATATAAAACCTCATTTTGACGGTGAGGAGAAATTCATGTTTCCGTTATTGGACGATGACGACAAACTCAAAAAACGTGCGATTGCCGAACACAGAAGGCTTGAACGGCTGTTCAAAGACAAAACCGATATCAATCGCGCATTGAATCTGATCGAAGAAGAATTGGATGCGCACATCCGTTTTGAAGAAAGAAATCTGTTCAACAGAATTCAGGAAGTCGCCGATGAGGAACAGCTCAGACAGATTGAGGAATTTCACAAAGAGATTAAGGAAACCGAAGAATGGAAAGATAAATTCTGGGAATAAAGTCTATACTTTTATTGAATTCTTCAGAAAATTGTGAGTGATCGAATCCTGCCCCGTCCTGTGATAAATATAGGTCGGAAACTTCGTTTTTGAAATTTTCATATTCATACCGACAGCTCTTTCAAACAGATCAGAATCTGCGCCGATCGGAATGTCCTTCAATCCGCCCAAAAGCTGCATTGCCTTTTGCCCGATAAAAAATGTTCCGCCGACGATGCAGTCTGAAAGATGAATCATCCGTTGCGGATTTTTTCTGTCCGGAACATATTCATCGCCAATCACTTTCACACCGCCGTGCAGGATTTGAATATCCGGGTATTGGGTCAAAATCTGATTTCTGGTTTCAAGATGATCGTTTCTGTATTCATCATCCGAATCCAAAAAACTGATGTACTGACCGCAGCTCAATGAAATTCCTTTGTTTTTTGCACCCGCTTCACCGCGGTTTTCCTGTTTGAAATAATGGATATTGTCGTATTTCAGAATAAATCCACGAACTGCTTCTTCGGTATCGTCTGTGCTTCCGTCGTCGATGATGATTCCTTCCCAGTCTTTAAATGTCTGTGCAGTCAGTGAATTCAATGCACGAACCAACAGACGGGATCGGTTGTATGTGGTCAATATGATTGAAAATTTCGGATTCATTTCTCAAAATTCTTTCTTCATTGAAGTTTATTTTGAACAATTGTAAAGTTAGGATTTAAATTTTGGTTTTGATCGATTTTGATCCAAAACAGAGGGAAATTAATCAGATTTGACACAAATCACTGTTTTTTGTCCTGCTTTTTCGGTTTTTTGAATGAATCCGTATTCTTGTCATAACCGTAAGGACAATGTCTGCAACCGCTTCGGCAGCAATAACCTCTTCTCAGCAGATACTGTTCGGTGAAAACGATGAAACCATCTTCGGTTTTGTAATAATCTCCTTCCTTGAATTTATCCGGATTCATGATGATTTCCGATTATTTTTCTTCCTGATCTCTTTTCTTGTAAGCTTTCAGAATTCTGGTCACCAGTTTGTGTCTGACCACATCTTTTTCGGTCAGCCTGATCATCCCGATTCCTTCCACACCTTCCAGTATGCTCATCGCTTCTTTCAGACCCGATTTCTGTCTGGGCGGCAGATCGACCTGCTCGGGATCGCCTGTGATGATGAATTTTGCGTTTTTTCCCATTCTCGTCAGAAACATTTTCATCTGCGGATGGGTTGTATTCTGAGCTTCGTCCAGAATTACAAATGCATCGTCCAGCGTACGGCCTCTCATAAATGCGAGCGGTGCAACTTCAATCACGCCTCTTTCATAATAGGTATCGAGTTTTTCAAACGGAATCATGTCTTTCAGCGCATCATACAGCGGCTGCAGATACGGATCGAGTTTTTCCTTCAGATCGCCGGGAAGAAAACCGAGACTTTCGCCCGCTTCAACCGCCGGACGGGTCAAAATAATCCTTCTGACTTCCTTGTTTTTCAATGCCCGGACTGCAAGTGCGACTCCGGTATAGGTTTTTCCGGTTCCCGCAGGACCGATTACAAATACCATATCGTTTTTGTGAACCGCTTCCACCAATTTTTTCTGACCGGGTGTATGCGCCTTCACCTGTCTTCCGCCGACACCGTGAACGATGATTTCATCTCCGTTTATTTTTGAAGTCTGATTTTGAGCATCTGTTTCGAGCAAATTTTCCATATCCTTTTCGTTCAGCCGGTTGTAGTGCTGAAGATAACTGATGATCTGATTTATTTTTTCCGAAAATTCCTTCAGACTGTCTTCATTTCCGACTGCCGAAATATTTTTTCCTCTTCCTGTAATCTTCAACTTTGGAAAATGGGTTTTCAGCAGTTTGAAGTTTTCATTATTGGCTCCGTAAAATTCCTGAATGCTGACTTCTGCCAATTCTAAATTTAATTCTGTCAAATGTCTTGTGTTTATATTTGAATGATTACAAAATTACACAATATATTTGTTCGCAGTTATCAATTCAAATGGCAATTATCACTTTAACAACCGATTTTGGAGTAAAAGATCCTTACTCGGCTACGGTCAAAGGTCAGATTTACAAAGAGCTGAGTGATGCTGTGATTGTTGATATTTCACATGAGATTCAGCCGTTTGACATTGCAGAAGGTGCATTTATCGTTAAAAATTCTTACAAAAACTTTCCCGACGGAACGATTCACATCATCGGTGTTGATTCACTGATTACGCCCAATAAGAAAGCGCTTGCAGCTTTGATTGACGATCATTATTTCATTGCCTGCGACAATGGGATACTCTCGCTGATCAATGCCGAAATCAGTGCAAAGGAAGTTGTTGAAATCAATATTCCGCAGGCCAGTCAGCCGGGAATTTTTTCGGTAAAAGATGTTTTTGTTCCTGTGGCCTGTCATTTGGCAAGAGGCGGAAAACTGTCGGTCATCGGAAACCGTGTCAAAAGTTTCAAAGAACTTTCTCAGCTGAGACCGGTTGTGAAAGATGAGAAAACAATTATCGGAACCGTAATTTATATTGACAATTATGGAAATTCAATCACCAATATTTCTGAGAAAGTGTTTAACAAGGTCGGTAAAAAAAGAAGTTTTGCAGTCAGATTCAGAAATCATGAATTTACGAGTATTTTCAGAAGTTACAATGAATTGGTGACCGATTTTGAAAGAGAAACCGAATTTATCGGTCAGGGAATGGCGCTGTTCGGTTCTTCGGGTTTTCTTGAAATTTCAATTTACAAAAGCAATCCGAATACGGTCGGAGCGGCAAGTACGCTTTATGGTCTGAAAAAAGGAAGCGAAATCTATGTTGAATTTGATTAATCAGAATTTTTTCCGAATTCCAGCCAATCCTGTTTTGTAATTTCGTATTCCATATTTCTTCTGTCCGGCTCACCGTAATAGGCAACCACGATTTCTCTGAGTTTTTTTGCACCCAGTTTTTTCATTGCGCCCTGTGAACGATAATTTTCTGCACCGACATGAAAGATTACGCTGTCAACAAATTGAAAAATATAGTCAAGCATCATTTTTTTGACCGAATGATTGTATCCTTTTCCCCAATATTCGGTTCCGTAAAAAGTATAACCGATCAGTATGCTGTTCCGTTCTTTGTCATAACCGTAAAACCGTGTTCCGCCGATGACCTTCCCTGTTTTTTTGTCACAGATCAGATAGGCACCACCGCTTTCGACAGCACCTTTGAAGAAATTCTGAAAGACTTCTCTTTCGCAACGGTTTTTATTCGGATGATTGGCCCAAACCGCAGGATCGGACGCCACCGAATACAATCTATCAAAATCTGATTCTTCGAGCGGCTCCAATACGGCCATCTCATTTTCCAAACGGATGCGGGTTGAAAAGTTCATCAGACAAAATTAAGAATCGTTTTCAGAATTTCCGAATTGAATTTTTTTATTCATATAAATAGATTTATATTTGTAATAAATAAATATAAAATGGCAACATTCACTTCATCATTACCCGACGATCTGCTTCACCAGCTGGGTGAATATGCAGACAAACTCGGTGTGGCCAAAAACAAAATCATCGAAAGAGCATTGCGCATCTATCTCGATCAGATCAATCGCGCAGAATATGTCAGGTCTTATAAACAGGCAGGCGGAGACATTGAAACCATGATGGTTGCAGAAGAAGGCATGAAATTGTATATGGAACAAATCGATGACGAAGAAGCATCATGAGACAGGGTGAAATCTGGGAAATGTATTTTGATCCGGTCAAAGGAAGCGAACAGGGCGGAAGAAGACCGGCGGTCATTGTCAGCGGTGATCTGATGAACAAATATCTGAAAGTGGTCATCGTCTGTCCGCTGACTGCCAAAATAAAAAATTACAAAGGAAATCTAATTTTGGAACCGAGCAAACTCAACGGACTGGATGAAAAATCAGAAGTGCTGACTTTCCATCTGAGATCAGTTTCAAAAGAACGGCTGAAAAACAAATTGGGAAGTATTTCAAAAAGAGAAGTTGATTTTATCAAATCTACGATTGATGATATTTTGAGGTATTGATTAATATGAGACTTTGAGATGTGAGACTTTAAGATGTTGGATGATGGGTGTCGGATGCCGGAAGCGGGATGTTCAGGACAGATGTGAAATCTAATTTCTAACTTGAAACCTGGAACCCAAAATCTCGAACAAAATTCTATCGCTTCAATTCGGGATTTTGATTAGTTTTGCAGACGTTAAAGTACGATTCTCAATGATTGTACGTTTGATGAAAAGAGCAATGATAAAAATCTTCAAAAAAGAACTGGCAGGTTATTTCAGCGGCTATATGGCGTATGTGAGCGCTGCTGCTTTTTCGCTGATCTGCACTTTGTTTCTCTGGTTTTTTGACAATGATTTCAATATTTTCAATTCCGGAAATGCATCGCTGAGCAGTTTCTTTTTTATTGCTCCCTGGATTTTGCTTTTTATGATTCCGGCTTTGACCATGCGAACGCTGGCAGAAGAAGAAAGCTCGGGAACGCTTCAGTGGCTTTTTACCCAGCCAATCAGAATCAGCGGAATTATTTTTGGGAAATTTCTTCCGGTGCTGGTTGTCATTTTATTTGCACTGCTGACCACTTTTGGTTTTATCAAAACGCTTGAAAATTTTGTCAGCGAAGGCCAACAGCTCGACTACGGTGTATTTTTCAGCGGTTATCTCGGTTTGTTTCTTTTGGGATGCAGTTTTGCGGCGATCGGTCTATTTGCATCATCCTTTGCAAAAAATCAGGTGGCAGCCTATATATTGTCGGTATTTCTGTGTTTTGTGCTTTTTTATGCGTTTGAAAGTCTGGCGTCCTACAATCTTTTGGGAAGCTCGGATTATTTTGTACAGAAACTGGGTATGCAGGTCCATTATCAGCAATTGCTGAAAGGAATTATCGATACCCGTGATTTGGTTTATTTTGTGGTCATCATCGCATTGTTTCTGGGGCTGACCCATTACAATTTGGAAAGTAAAAAATAAATTTAAGTATGCAGCTTCAAACCATACAAAATAAGATTTATGAAATACGCGGACAAAATGTAATGCTTGATTTTGATTTGGCAGAACTTTATGAAGTAGAAACAAGGGTCTTGAAACAAGCAGTAAGGCGTAATATTGACCGTTTTCCAGAAGATTTTTTATTTGAATTGACGAAAGAAGAATATGATTCTTTAAGATCACAAATTGTGACCTTAGAAAAAGGTCGTGGAAAACACAGCAAATACAATCCATTCGCTTTTACCGAACAGGGTGTTGCCATGCTTTCAGGCGTTTTAAAAAGCGCCGTAGCAGTGCAGATGAATATCTCGATCATGCGTGCGTTTGTGGTTATACGCCAGTATGCGCTTTCACACAAAGATTTGACCGAGAAATTAAAAGAGATCGAAACGAAATACGATAAAAAGTTTGAAGATATTTATCAGGCAATTAATTATCTAATCGGAGAAAGAGACCTGGAAACTGATTTTAAGGAACGCAAGAGGATTGGATTTAAGAAAAAATGAGAAAATCGACTCGAAATATTATTGGAATTCTGATTCTCCTGATGGGAATTGCGGTTGTGTCTGAATTTGTTTACAAAAGATTCGACATGACCCACGATAAGCGCTATACACTGACCGAAACCACCAAAGAAATACTGAAAAGAATCGACAAACCGCTGAATTTCAAAATACTGCTTGGCGGCGAACTGCCCGGTGACTATCGGACATTGAAGAATGAGATTTCTTTTATGCTCGATGAATTCAGAAACATCAATCCAAAAATATCGTATCAGTTTTCAGATCCCACCAAAGATTTTACTTCTGATCAGTTGCAGGAAGAAGGGTTGACACCTGCGCCGGTCAAAACCGACAAAGGTATGCTGAATGTTTATCCGTATGCATTTTTGAAATACGGTGAAAAAGAAGGCTGGATGGAAACGCTGGTCGATGATCCGAGTCTGCCTTTTACAGAACTGGCGACCGCGACCACCGAAAAACTTGAATTCCTGTTTATGAATCAGGTTCGAAAAATCAGTCAGATCGACCGAAAATCAATCGGTTTAATTGTTCATCACGACGAACTTCCAAAAATATATCTCGAAGGTTTGGGCAGTGCACTGTCGGAAAATTATGATGTGGAAGCCTACATCAATCCGATCAAAGATTCGACTTTTACTTTGAAACAATCGGATCTTGATTCGCTGAAAAGATTTGATGCGCTGATTGTTGCCAAACCGACACTTCCGTTTACTGATGCCGACAAACTGGTGCTTGACCAGTATGTGATGAACGGCGGAAAGATGATGTTTCTGACCGAAATGGTCGATGCCGAAATGGACAGCATTTTCAGAAGCGGAAAAATCGTTGCTTTTCCAAGAGATTTGAATCTGAACGATTTCTTTTTCAATTATGGAATGCGAATTATCCCGGCCATCGTCAAGGATGCAGAAGCTGCAAAAATCATTCTGGCTGACGGAGAGACGACCGCAGGAAATGTGAGTTACAATGCCTATACCTGGCCTTATTTTGTCAGAGGATTCAAAGCGGGTGAGAGCCCGATTACCCAGACGGTCAATTCGGTTGAATTCAGATTTGCAAATCCGATCGAACTGCTTGAAAATCCGGATGTGAAACCGACGGTTCTGCTTGCAACTTCGCCTTATACCTCGCTTCAGCCGTCGATGAGTTTTATCGAACTCGGCGAAGTGGATGATATCTCGCCCGAAGAATATCAGATGGGAAGAATTCCGATTGCTGTGCTGGCAGAAGGAAATTTCAAATCGATGTTTGCTGCAAGATATGAAAGAAAGGAAATTCCGAATTTCAAAGCCGAAACCCAAAACGGAAAAATCATTTTGATTTCTGACGGTGATGTGGCCAAAAACGATATCGACATCATGACCGGCAGACCCATGCCGCTGGGTGCCGATAAATTTTCGAGACGACCCGACAATCCGAAACAAAAACCGGTAACTTATGACAATCAGAATTTTCTGCTCAATTGTATCGATTATCTGGTCGGCGACACCGATTTTCTGAATCTGAAAAACAGAAAATTTGAAATTCCTACTTTGAACGAAACCAAAGTCAGACTTGAAAAATCGGAATGGCAGCTGATGAATTTATTAATTCCGCTGAATCTGATTGTGATTCTCGGACTGATCTTTATTTTCAGCAGAAGAAGGAAATACCGGAAAATTCCAAAAATCAAATAAATCCAAACCAACAGTACGGACAATTCAATATCGGAATGATCAAAAGGCTAACAGACGAAATCAGTTTTCCGGATTATTCGGAAACGAGCATTGAAGGGATTATCGCTTATGGCGGTGATTTGAGCGTCGAACGGCTGAAGCTTGCCTACAGCAAGGGAATTTTTCCGTGGTACAATCCCGATGAACCTATACTGTGGTGGTTTCCCGATCCGAGATTTGTGCTTTTCCCAAATGAATTGAAGGTGTCAAAATCAATGAAAAAGATATTGAAAGACGAAGTTTTTGAATTTACAGAAAACATGGCATTCGAACAGGTGATTGACAACTGTCAGAAAATTCACAGACCGGAACAGCATGGAACCTGGATCACCGAAGAGATGAAATCGTCTTATATCGAACTGAACCGGCTGGGAATTGCAAAAAGTTTGGAAGTTTGGCAGAATGATGAACTGGTCGGCGGTTTTTACGGAATTGAGCAGCCTCGGATTTTTTGCGGCGAAAGCATGTTTGCAAAAGTTTCAAATGCATCCAAAGCAGGATTTATCCGTTTTGTCCAAAAATACAGCAGACGTTATGAACTGATCGACTGTCAGGTTTATACGCCGCATCTGGAAAGTCTGGGTGCGAGAGAGATTTCGGCAAAAGATTTTTTGAAGTTTTTAAATCCTTAAATTTGCGATTCAAAAAATTAAAAAATGACAAATCCGTTTTTGGAAAAATTCAATACGCCTTTTGACAGCATACCGTTTTCAAAAATCAAAGATGAAGATTACGAACCTGCTTTTCGTTCTGCACTCGATGAAGCAAGAAAGAAAATCGACGAAATCTGCAACAATCCGAATGAACCTGATTTTAAAAATACGGTGGAAGCGCTTGAAATTAGCGGTGAGAAATTGAACATCGTGTCGGCTGCATTTTTTAATCTGCTTCATGCCGAAACCAACGACAATATGCAGCAGACTGCACAGACGGTTTCACCTTTGCTTTCAGAATTTTCAAATGATGTGCGCCTCAATCCGGTTTTGTTTCAAAGAGTCAAATCGGTTTATGAAAACAAAGAAAAATTTGATCTGAATCCCGAACAGCTCAGACTGCTTGAAAAGAGTTGTCGGAACTTTTCAAAAAACGGCGCAAATCTTCCGGACGACAAAAAGGAAAAATTAAGAGAAATCGACAAACAGCTTTCAAAACTGTCATTGGATTTTTCACAAAATGTTTTGGCCGAAACCAATGATTTTGAACTTCATCTCACTGATGAAAATGATCTGGCAGGACTGCCCGATTTTGTAATCGAACAGGCAGCACACGAAGCAGAATCGCATGAAAAAACCGGTTGGATCTTCACCCTTCAGGCGCCGTCTTATATTCCGTTTATGACCTATGCAGATAATTGCGAACTGAGAAAAACTTTGAGTCTGGCTTACGGTAAACGTGCATTTCAGGACAATGAACACAACAACGAAGAAATTGTAAAGTCAATTTCAAAACTGAGGCTGGAAAGAGCTCAGCTGCTCGGTTACAAAACCCATGCTGATTTTGTGCTGGAAGAAAGAATGGCAAAATCGCCAAAAACAGTTAAGGATTTTCTGAATGATCTGCTGTCAAAATCAAAACATTTTGGCGAAAGAGATGTAAACGAACTGAAGGAATTTGCGGGAACTACAGACGGTTTGAATGATTTGCAAAAATGGGATCATGCCTATTATGCCGAAAAATTAAAAAAACAAAAATTCAATTTTTCAGAAGAAGAACTGAAACCTTATTTTTCACTTGAAAAAGTGATTGACGGAATTTTCATGACGGCTCAAAAGCTTTATGGTTTGAAATTCAAAGAAAGAAATGACATTGACAAATACCATGAAGATGTAAAAGTTTATGAAATCCTGAATCGGGACGGTCGTCATCAGGGGTTGTTTTATGCTGATTTCTTTCCGAGAAAAGGAAAAAAGGCCGGCGCTTGGATGACCGAATTCAGAGGACAGTCAAATGTGGACGGAAATATGAAAAGACCGCATATTTCAATCGTCTGCAATTTCACCAAACCCGGAAAAGACAAGCCTTCGCTTCTGACTTTTAACGAAGTGACCACTTTGTTTCACGAGTTTGGTCATTCGCTTCACGGAATGCTTGCCGACACTGCATACGAAAGTCTTTCGGGAACCAATGTATATTATGATTTTGTGGAACTGCCGTCTCAGTTTATGGAAAATTTCTGTTATGAGCGCGAGGTTTTGGAAATGTTTGCACATCATTATCAGACCGGTGAAATCATTCCGCAACAGCTGATTGAGAAAGTTAGAAAAGCTGCAAATTATATGGAAGGTTATCAGACGGTCAGACAGCTGAGTTTTGGTTTGCTGGATATGGCCTGGCACGGTGAAGAAAAGTTGGATGTCAGTTCGGTTTCGGAATATGAACAAAAAGTTTTTGACCGCACCGATCTGTATCCGTCTGTGGCCGGAAACAATATGAGCGTTTCGTTTTCGCATATTTTCAGCGGCGGTTATTCTTCGGGTTATTATTCCTACAAATGGTCAGAAGTTCTGGATGCAGATGCATTTGCTTATTTGAAGGAAGCCGGAATTTTCAATCCTGAGGTTTCCGGGAAATTCAGACATCTGCTGGAAAGCGGCGGCAGTGTTGACCCGATGGAACTCTATGAAGAATTCAGAGGCAGAAAACCGGATAATTCTGCATTGCTGAAGCGGGCAGGGTTTGTTGAGGATTAATTTTTGTAAATTTTATTAAAATGAGATTTTATGGCAGAAGTTGAGTTGAATCTCAATATTTTAATTTATAAAAATAATTCAATTGAAGCCGATTTCTATTGCATTTGTCAATGAAAAACAGGACGTTTCCTTCATGATATAAATTGTTCTATTTTTTGTTTGATTAAATGTTCGTCTTGTTTGTCAATTTCCGCTATCAGCTTTTTTAATTTGTTAAGTTCGTAATAATATTCTTCTTCAAATTCTTTTTCACAATGATAACATTCGTGAAATATTCGGTCAAAAATATTCCAAGTAAAATCGAGAATTTCATCATTGAAATTGTTGTTTGAAATTACTTCGTTTAGGTTTTTTATAAACTGTAAAAAATATTTGGCAAAAAATTTAGATTGTGAGTTGTCAAACCCGTCTTCGAGCAAAATTAATGGATAATATTCACTTATTTTTATGGTTTTATTTAGTAGATCATATTCGAGATTTCCAAAATAGGATTCAATTATTTCTATTCTATTTTCGATGTATTTTTTATGAAGGTCTTTATTGAATTTGCTAAATAGTAATGGTCTTCTATTTTGTTTTAATTCTTTCAAATATTCAACTCTATATTTTCCTTCAACTTCTTTGAAATTATTTTCCTCTAAAAAATTCCTGTAAGTATTATTTTTCATAAAAATTACCTAATACACAAATATACACAACACCTCAAACCAAAAAGGTTATTCGAAAAATTTGATTTAAAAAATCTGGATTTTATACAACTTAGAAAAAGAGAATTTGCTATCCGATCGACAGATTTAATTTTAATCCAAGCCCTAACTCAATCAATTTGTAAAGCGTAGAAAGTTGTATATCCGTATGTCCGTTTTCGATTCGTGAAATATAACTTTTCTTGGCGCCTATCTTTTCAGCAAGCTGCTCTTGTGTCATATTGGCCTGCTTCCTTTCTTCGCGGATAATTTCCCCAATGGCAAATGCTTTTGCTTTAATTTCAAACTCAGTTCGTTTGTCGCTGCCGATTTTACCGTATCTTTCATCAAGATGCTGGTCAAATGTTTTGATATTTTTTTTATTTGCCATCGTTATTCAGTTTCTGTTCAAAATATTCACCGAAGAATATGATTTCTCTTTTAATTTCCACAACGCAAAGTTAACTAATTATGTAACATCAAACAAAAAGGAAATGTAAAATTTTGTTTGATCAATCCTTCTTCTGCATTTTCAAAAATGACATGATCACAAAACTGATTGCAAATGAAATTCCCATTACCAGCGCAGAGGTTTTCATTCCATCGGTCATCTCGATAAACAAACCAAAAATAAACAGACCGATACACAATGCCGCCTTTTCAAATACATCAAAAAAACTGAAATAAGTGGTGTGATCCTCTGTCGGCGGCAGCAGTTTTGCATAAGTCGATCGGGCAAGAGGCTGAATTCCGCCCATCACCAGTCCGACCAGACCCGCCATCACATAAAACTGAATTTCAACATTCGGATCGCTGCGGTCGATGAAATAACCGAGCAGACAGACAATCACCCAAATAAAAATTCCGATCAGCAAAGTATTTCTGTTTCCGATCTTTCCGGACAAAAATGAAAACAGCCAGGCGCCGATGATCGCCTCAATCTGAATCAGCAAAATCGTCATAATCAGTTTGTCGGTGCTCAGTCCGATTTCGGACTGGCCAAACAGTGCGGCAACCAGAAAAATGGTCTGCATGCCCAGACTGAAAAAGAAAAATGAATACAGAAATATCCTGAGATCTGAAAATGAAAACAGCTCTTTTGCGGTATGTTTCAGTTCTTCAAAACTTTCTTTGACAATGCTTTTTGGAATCTTTTTTTCATAAACTCTTGACGGCAGTTTTTTAAATGTAATCTGTGCAAATCCCATCCACCAGAGGCCGACCAGCACAAAACTCAATCGGGTATAAAACGACTGATCGTCCTTTCCGATGGTCTGTATCAGCACCAGACAAAAAACGAGCAGTATGACCGAACCGGTATAACCGATGATGAATCCGCCGGCTGAAACTTTGTCCATTTTTTCTTCGCTTGCAATCTCGGGCAGATAGGCATTGTAGAAAACCATGCTGCCCCAATAGCCGATTCCGGCGAGTACGTTGAGCAGCAGCCCAAACCAGATTCTGCCGTCGGTAAAGAAAAACATCAGCATACAGCTGACCGAACCGAGATAACAGAAAAATCTCAGGAATTTCTTTTTGTTGCCGATGGTGTCCGCAATCGAACTCAAAACCGGCGACAGCAGTATGACCACAAAAAAACAAATCGCAAGCGAGAAATTGAATGCAGCTTCGGGATGAAAACCCCAGAATTTGATCGGATTCGGTGTATTTGAAAGTGTGATGGCGCCGTAATAAATCGGAAAAATCGCTGATGCAATCACCAGTGAATGAACCGAGTTCGCCCAATCATAAAATTTCCAGCCGCTGATGATCTTCGGATTGTCCTTTTCCAGCATAAAATAGTTTTATCCGGTAAATATAATTTAATCCCGACGAGGCTTCCAAATCTGAATTTAATTTGACTAATTTTGAGATTCAAATTATTGATCAAAACAATTTAAAATCAGAATCCTGTTGACATGAGTTTTCTCAATGCAGAATGGAAAAAACTGGCGATTGCAAATTTTGGGATCGAGCCTGAAATTCTTTCTGAATTTGTTCCGGCAGGTACCGAGCTGGATTTGTGGCAGAACAAATGTTATGTCAGTCTGGTGGGTTTTATGTTTCTGAATACCAGACTGCTCGGTTTGAAAATACCGTTTCATATCAATTTTGAGGAAGTAAACCTGAGATTTTATGTGAAACGAATTGAAGACGGAAAAATAAAACGTGGCGTTGTTTTCATCAAAGAAATTGTTCCAAAACCTGCGCTTACTTTGGTTGCAAACGGAGTTTACAAAGAAAACTATGAAACCATGCCGATGAATCATCGCTGGGAAGAAACAGCAGAATCATTGTGGGTGGAATACCAATGGAAGAAAGCCGGACAGATGAATTCTTTTTTGATTGAAGCCGATTTAATTCCTTCCGAAATTGAACCAAACAGCAAAACCGAATTTATCACCGAACATTATTGGGGTTATGCCAAAGTGAACGAACAAAAATCAATTGAATACGAAGTGACCCATCCGAGATGGAAAGCCTATCAGGTTAGAAATTTTAAACTGGACGTTGATTTTGGGGAAGTTTACGGACAAAAATTTGATTTTCTGAATGAACTTCAACCGGATTCTGTGATGCTTGCTGAAGGTTCTGAAATTACGGTTGAACACAAAAGAACAATCTTAGTGAACCCTTCAATGGTTCAAAACCCTTGAAGGGTTAATTGACAAAATCAGCTTCATCTTCAAATCTCATCATTTCTCCGGTCGTTGGATGAACAAATTCCAAAACCGCAGCATGAAGATAAAGCCGATCGGCCGGTTTTCCGTACAATTCATCTCCGACTATCGGTGTGTCCAAACCCAAACGGTGCGCAGAATGAACCCTGAGCTGATGCGTTCTTCCGGTTTTTGGCCAAAAATGAACCAATGCTTTTCCGTCTTCTTCTCGGATCAGTTTCCAAACGGTCAATGCTTTTTTTCCGTGTTTGAAATCCAGCTGCTGTCTTGGCCGGTCAAGCGGGTCGGGTCGCAACGGAAGATTGATTTCACCTTCAGACGCAGCAGGAATTCCGTCCAAAAGCGCGGTATATCTCTTTTTGATGCTTTGTTTCAAAAATTGATTTTGCAAATTTTTATGAGCTTTCTTTGTTTTTGCAACCACCATCAGCCCCGAAGTTGACATATCGAGCCGATGAACGATTAGTGGTTCAAAATCTTTTGATTTTTCCTGCAGCCGTGTATAAACCGAATCCTGGATTTCAATTCCGGGAACCGAAAGCAGTTCGTTGGGTTTGTTGACCACGATGATGCTGTCGTCTTCAAAAACGATTTTCAGCTGTTTCTCTTTTGAAAGGTTGGAAAAGACAGGATTCTCGTCAACCGACATTCCTTTCAGCATGTGTTTGAGGATGGGTCTGCATTTTCCGCTGCATGCCGGATAAAAATTTGCATGTTTTCTGATTTCTGATTCGGGTGAAGGGCCATACCAGAATTCGGCAAATACAATTGGTTTCAGATGATTCTTAAATGCATACTGAAGCAGTTTTGGAGTTGCACATTCGCCTGCACCCGAAGGAGGTTTTTCAAAAACAGTTTCTTTAAATATTTCACCCAGGCTTTTTTCTTTTCCGTCTTTGTTCAAAAAAGTATATTGCTCAAAAAGCCTGTCCTGCAGCTGATTTGATTTGTCTTTTCTTTCTTTTTTGAGCAATTTGATTTGTGCTTTTGTCAGTTCGGCCTGTTCGGTCATCCGGTCGATTTCTCTTTTCCAGCTTCTTTTCAGAATTTTAAATTTAAACTGATCCAGATTGCTCTGACGAATCAGTTCTTTTTCAAATTCCTGATAATCATTGTCGTCAAGCTGCTGTCTTCTGGTTTCTCTCAATTGTTTTCGGTCTGATTTGTTCAGCTTCATCTGTTTTTTGAAAGCCGAAATTTCGAGCACCGATTCGAGACTGTATTTTTCAAGATTATTATTTAATTCAGTGTATTCGGGCAAGTTTTCAAGCGCTTCAATTTTTCGGTTGATTTGATTGAGCTGCCGTTCGCCTTTTCGATAAAAACCTTCATCATCCAGCATGTCAAATACCGGCGGAACAAATTTCGGATACTGATTTGAATTGTTGAGTTTTCCCGAAAAGCCCGACAGATAACCCAGTTTTCCGTCAGTGTCTTCAATGACGAGCACACCAAACATTTTTCCGATTTTGAAATCGAATTCAGAGCCGAAATGAATTGAAATATAATTTTTGAGCTCATCCGCAGCAATCCGGCAGAGCGGATGCGGCTTATAATTGTGCGGATAATTGAAACGATCCGGAATTTTGATGTCCCGAATCATTTTCTGATCAAAATAGGTGATTTTTTCTGTATTGAAAGATTCCATTCCGACTGCAAAATTAGCCAAACTTTTGATCAAAACAGGGATGACCGATGTCGTTCCGAATTCTTTGATGCAGAACCAAAATTTCAGTAATTTTGCAGGATGATTCAGAACTTACCAAAAATCAAACACAAGGACTCGCCGAATTTCTTTTTGATCGCAGGTCCGTGCGCCATCGAGAATGAGGATACACCCAGACGAATTGCTGAAAAAATCGTCAAAATCACCGACGATCTCAAGATTCCGTATATCTTCAAAGGATCTTTCAAAAAGGCAAACCGTTCGCGTATCGATTCTTTTACCGGTATCGGTGACGAAAAAGCGTTGAAGATTCTTCAAAAGATAGGCGAGGAGTTCGACGTTCCTACCACTACAGACATTCACGAACCTTATCAGGCCGAGCTGGCTGCACAGTATGTGGATGTGCTTCAGATTCCTGCATTTTTGGTTCGTCAGACCGATCTGGTGGTGGCAGCCGCTAAAACCGGAAAGTATGTTACGCTGAAAAAAGGTCAGTTTATGTCGCCCGAGAGTATGAAGTTTGCGGTTCAGAAAGTTACTGATTCAGACAATCAGAACGTTGCGATTATTGAAAGAGGAACTATGCTCGGTTATGGCGATCTGGTGGTTGATTACAGAGGAATTCCGGTGATGCAGCAATATGCGCCGGTGATTTTGGACATCACCCATTCGCTACAGCAGCCCAATCAGTCGAGCGGTGTGACCGGCGGAAAACCCGAACTGATTGAAACCATCGCAAAAGCGGGTATCGCAGTCGGGGCGGACGGAATCTTTATTGAAACCCATCCCGATCCGGCACATGCAAAAAGCGACGGTGCCAATATGCTTCATTTGGATCTGCTTGAAGATTTATTGAAGAAACTGATTAGAGTAAGGGAAGCGATTCGTTAGCTGTAATTCCAATCCCACTTTATGAATTCGAGAAGGAAAATATTAATAATAACCTTTTTAATACTCTCAAGTGTAGGACTGGCTGTATCAAAAAATAGATGCCGTCTTCGGAATAATCCCATCCGGGCAAACGATTGGATGCAATTCGATATTTATTTTTGAATCTTTTATCCATTCTTAGAGATTTTTGAAATATTTTAATTCAATAAAGAAACTTAACTTCAGACAGTTAAAAATAATGAAAAATTTACTGTCAGAAAAATCAAGACAAATGGTGATTGGTTGTAACCGGATAATTCAGAACATTTTAAAAGGGTAGAGACGGACGGCCGTCCGTCTCTACATCAAAAAAATTCTTGCATTGTATTATTTGTATTAATTGTTGAAAATCATTTCTAAAAACAAATGATAATATGGTTCGACGAAAGAAATAAAATGTTTTGACTCGGTTAGCCAATGAATATTCCTGATTTTCTAATCATATAAATTCCCGAAAAGGAATCCTCAGCTGAATCGACAGATGTTTCTTTTCTTCGGTATTCAGATTTGACATCGAGAGGCCGAGCAGTCGGACAGGTTTGTGATAAGGCCGCTGTTCCCACAGTTGTTTTGCAATCGAAAACAGTAAATCTTTTTCATAAAAGAATTCATCTTCGGTGCGGCTTCGGGTGAAAATTGAAAAATCCGGATATTTGATTTTGAGCGTCAGCGTTCTTCCTTTCACATCATTCCTTTCAAGCCGATAACTGAGTTCATCCGCGATTTCTTCGATTTTTTCGTACACATCTTCCTGTTCGCTGATGTCGTCCCAAAAGGTTTCTTCGACCGCAATGCTTTTTCTGATCCGGTTCGGATTGACTTCAGACAGATGGATTCCTCTGACCACATTGAAAAAATGTTTGCCCGATTTGCCAAACAGACTGACCATCTCATTCAGCGTTTTTTGTTTCAGATCTTTTCCGTTAAAGATTCCCAATGAATTCATTCGGGTTGCAGTTACTTTTCCAACGCCGTAAAATTTTTCGATCGGAAGTTTTTCAAGAAATTCAATCACCTGATCGGGATGTATCGTTTTTTGTCCGTTGGGCTTGTTGATATCGGATGCGACTTTTGCCAGAAATTTATTGATCGAAATTCCAGCCGATGCAGTCAGTCCGGTTTTTTTAAAAATTTCTTTTCTGATTTCTCTTGCGATGTCGTTTGCAGAATCAATTCCTTTATTGTTTTGAGTCACATCCAGATAGGCTTCGTCCAGCGACAAAGGTTCGACCAGATCGGTGTATTCAAAAAATATATTTCTGACCTGTTTTGAGACTTCTTTGTATCTGCCAAATCTCGGTTTAACGATAATCAGCTGAGGACATTTCTCCAATGCAATCCGGGTGGGCATGGCAGAACGGACACCGAATTTTCTGGCCTCATAACTGGCTGTGGTCAAAACGCCTCTGTGCATACCGCCGACTGCGATTGCTTTTCCTCTCAATTCGGGATGATCATACTGCTCCACGGATGCATAAAATGCATCCATGTCCACATGTATAATTTTTCGAATTGGGAAATCCATGATACAAATCTACAAATTCAGTCCGTCAGGGCGAACTGAGAGGCGCTGATTTATGCCGAAATTATCAACGCTGATATTATTCATACAGTCAGTCAGTTATTTAATCCGGTAAATCAATCTTTGATTGACAAAAAAAATGTAATTTTGCTCTCCATAAATTTTTATGAAGGAAATCAGGATACACGACAAGATTTTTGTGCCCTATATCACTTTTGAGGAAATAGAGCATGCGATCAAAAAGGTGGCGAACACGCTATACGAGCAGCACAAAAACGATGTGCCTGTCTTTGTTGGCGTGCTCAACGGTGTCATCATGTTTATGAGTGATTTCCTGAAACATTATCCGGGCGAATGTGAGATTTCATTTTTGAAACTCAAATCTTACGAAGGCACACATACCACCGGAAAGGTCGAAATGGAAATGGAAATTCCGATGGATCTGAGCGGTCGGCATGTGATCATACTCGAAGACATCGTCGATACCGGAAATACACTTGAAACGCTTTATGAAATTCTGAACAAAAAGAATGTGAAAAGCGTGAAGATTGCGACCCTGCTGTTCAAACCGGATTCTTACAAAAAGGATCTTCCGATCGATATGGTTGCAATCAGCATCCCCAACCGTTTTGTGGTGGGATACGGACTGGATTATGACGGATTGGGCAGAAATCTGCCGGATATTTATCAAATTAAATTAGAAGAATGATCAACATTGTATTATTTGGCCCTCCGGGCAGCGGAAAAGGAACTCAGTCAAAATATCTTGAGAAAACCTTTAATCTGAAACAGCTTTCAACCGGTGATATGTTCAGATACAATCTGAAACATGAAACCGATTTGGGAAAACTGGCGCGTTCATACATGGACAAAGGCCATCTGGTTCCGGACGAGGTGACTACAGATATGCTGAGGGCAGAACTGACAAAACACAAAGGTTTTGACGGTTTTATTTTTGACGGCTATCCGAGAACCACCGCACAGGCTGAATCGCTTGATCAGATTCTGAAAGAAGATTTGAACGACGAAGTGACCATCTGTCTTTCGCTGAGAGTGGATGATGAGATTTTGGTTTCGCGTCTTTTGGAAAGAGGAAAAGAGAGCGGTCGGGCAGATGATGCAAATGAAGAGGTGATCAGAGAAAGAATTCGGGAATATTATCAGAAAACCGATGAAGTAGCCGAATTTTACAAAGCACAAAACAAATATGTGGAAATCGACGGCGTGGGCAATATCGATGAGATTGCCGAGAAACTGAGCTGTCAGGTTGAACTGCATATCTCAGAATAAATTTCAATTAAGATACAGACAGCCGTTCGGAAATGAGCGGCTGTTTTTTTATTTAAAATCATTTTTCAGAAATCACTCACCCGACTTTTTAATCTCAGTCAGTTTTGTTTCCTTTTTATTGCAGATTTCAAATACAAAATCATAGGATTTCTGTTTTCGGTAGATGGCACGATAAATCCTGCAGGGTTCGGCTCTGACCTCGTCTGTACCGAAGTTTGTGATTTCACTTTTCCCAAACAGTTCGTCATAAACAAAAACGCTGTCCAGTTTTTCGGATTTTATAAATTCATTAGCTTCATCCGAATAAACAAGCGGATAAATCTTTGCTTCTTCAAGCGTTCTCGAATTGGGCAGATACGAACATTGGGCAGCCTTTGATCCAAAAAAGAAAGCCACAAACAGCAGCCCGATTCCAAAACCGATCAGATAAAAACGTAGTCTTCTGAGAAAACTCATAAGATTTGAAAATTAGTCTGCAATTATACGATTAATAAATTGATGTCGTGAAAATTCAGATCAAACCATTCGCTGACCTGCTGATTGGTCACTCTGCCGTGAAACAGATAGATGCCCTCTCTCAGTCCCAAATCGGATTTGACCACTCTTTCAAAACCGCCTTCGTTTGCGATTTTCAGCAGATAAGGCATAAAGAAATTGCTCATCGCTTTGGTAGCAGTTCGTGCGACCCGCGAAGTGATATTGGCAACGCCGTAATGAATCACACCGTGTTTGATCACAATCGGATTGTCGAGGGTTGTAATTTCGGAAGTTTCAAAACAGCCGCCGTTGTCTATGCTCAGATCGATGACCACAGCACCCGGTTTCATGTTTTTGACCATTTTTTCGGTCACCACACAGGGCGCACGGACTTCGCCTCTCAGCGCACCGATCGCAACATCGCATCTTTTTAATGATTTTGCAAGTTCCTTCGGATCGAGCATAGAAGTTGAAACTCTGACACCCAGATCGGTTTGAAGTCTTCTCAATCGGCTGAGCGAATCATCAAAAACACGAACGCTTGCGCCCAGTCCCAATGCTGCTTTTGAAGCATATTCACCAACCGTTCCGCCGCCGAGTATCACCACTTCGGTCGGTCTGATTCCTGCCACACCGCCCATCAGTATTCCGTTTCCGCCGTTGGTGTTTGACAGCAGTTCGCCGGCAAGCAGTATGGAAGCAGTTCCCGCAATCTCGCTGAGCAACCTGACAATCGGCAGATAGCCGTGTGCATCTTTGATGAATTCAAATCCGATTGCAGTTGTTTTTTTTGCAGACAGTTTTTCGAAATAAGTTCTTGTCTGCATATTGATCTGTACCGTTGAAACCAGAAATGAATCAGGATTCAACATTTCTATTTCTTTGTCGGTCACCGGATTTACTTTGAGTACAACAGGTTTTGAGAAAACTTCTTTCGGATCATAAGAAATCTTTGCGCCTGCTTCGGAATATTCGTTGTCAGCATAATTTGCGCCTTCGCCGGCACCCGATTCAATCGTGATTTCATGACCGTTGGCCACCAAAACCTGAACCGCATCCGGATTCAGACAAACCCTTTTTTCCTGCAGATGAATCTCTTTGGGTATGCCGATACTCAGGTTGCCGCCTCTCAGTTTTACCTCTAATCTTTCCGCTTTCGGAATGAGCTCCTGACGCGAAAATGGTGTATAGACTCCGGTACTTTCCATTCTATAAAATTAATCAAAAAAAATGTTTCTGATGCCTTCTTCCGAAATAATTTTGACCCGATGAAAGTCCTCCGGAAGCAGTCCGCTGATCCGGTCAGGCCACTCGATAAAACAGGGATAACCCGAGTCGAGATATTCATCCGTGCCAAAATCAAGCGCTTCCTCTTCTGATTTGATCCGGTAAAAATCAAAATGATAAATCTTGCCGGTCGGGCAGTCATATTCGTTGATGATCGAAAAAGTCGGACTGCTGACTTCGTCCCTGGAACCCATTTTTTTGACCAGCGATTTGATCAGTGTGGTTTTGCCCGCACCCAGCTCACCTTCAAACAGAACGACCGGATATTTGAATTCGGCCATCAGTTTTTCGGCTGCCGAATCGAGCTGATCGAGTGAGTGAACCTGAATTGTCATTGAGACCTATTTTTAAGATTTCGGGCTCAAAGTTATGAAAGGAATAATGATTTCTTCCATAGAAATTCCACCGTGCTGATAGGTGTCTTTGTAATAATTTACAAAATGGTTGTAATTTTTCGGGAATGCCAGAAAGATATCCTCTTTTGCAAAAATATATTTTGAACTCACATTGACCCTGGGCAGATAATAACCTTCCGCATCTTCGATCACAAACACATCGTTGTGGTCGTACTGAAGTTTTCTTCCCATTTTGTATCTGATGTTGGTGCTGGTTTCGCGGTCGCCGATTACCTGAGACGGCTTTCTCACAAAGATGGTCCCGTGGTCGGTGGTCAGCAGGATTTTCATGCCTTCTTCCTGTGCTTTTTTGATGATTTGGAACAGATACGAATTTTCGAACCAGCTTTTTGTAATCGAACGATAAGTTTTGTCGTCACGAATCATCTGACTCACAATCTGATTATCGGTTTTTGCGTGAGAAAGAATATCGATAAAGTTATAAACGATGACCGTCAGATTTTTGTTTTTGTATTTGTGGAAATCGTCAAGCACTTTCTTTTCAAAATCTGAATTCAGAATTTTGTAATACTGGGTGGTCAGATCAGAAAGTCCGAGTCTTTTCATCTGATCGTCGAGAAATTCTTTTTCGAACTGATTTTTATTTCCATCCTCATTGTCATTCAGCCATTTGTCCGGAAATCTTTTTTCGATTTCTGACGGCAGCAGACCCGAAAACAATGCGTTTCTTGCATATTGGGTCGCAGATGGAAGAATGCTGTAGTACATCTGCTCTTTGTCGATATTGTACATATTGTTGAACAGCGGTTCGATTGTTTTCCACTGGTCAAATCTCAGATTGTCAATCACTATCAGCAGTGTATTTTTGTCTTTTGACAAATTTGGTTTTGCAAATTCTTTGAATACGGTATGCGAAAGCACCGGTTTGTCATCGGTGTGCAGCCAGTCGTGATAATTTTTCTTTACAAATTTGAAGAAGGCAGCATTTGCTTCTCTTTTCTGGTCTTCAAGTATGACCGCCATTTGGTTGTCTTCAATATTTTCGAGTTCCAATTCCCAGAAAACCAGCTTTTTGTATATGTCTTTCCAATCGTCATAATCTCTTGCATTCATCAGATCCATTGCGATTTTTCTGAATTCCTGCTGATAATTGACCACTGTTTTTTCGGTAATCAGTTTGTTTCTGTCCAGAATTTTTTTCAAGCTGAGCAAAATCTGATTCGGGTTGACCGGTTTGATCAGATAATCTGCGATATGCGCACCGATCGCTTCTTCCATGATGTGTTCCTCTTCACTTTTTGTAATCATCACCACCGGAAGCTGCGGTTTGATTTCCTTGATCTTCATCAGTGCTTCCAGACCGCTCATTCCGGGCATGTTCTCATCAATAAGGACTGCCGCGAAATTTTCGTTTGGAATAATTTCGAGTGCATCGGTTGCATTGTTGATCATTTGGGTTTCGTAACCTTTCTTTTCAAGAAAAATCGAATGTGGTTTCAGGAGTTCAATCTCATCATCTATCCATAAAATCTTTATCGCCATAAGACTGTTTTGTTTTAAATTTGTAAATTAATATTTTGTAAATTTCTGAATTTTGGAGTTCGTAAACAAACTCAAGGTATTTAACGATCCGGTCCACGGTTTTATTAGCATACCCAGTGAATTAATTTTTGATATCATCCAGCATCCGTATTTTCAGCGACTGCGAAGAATATGCCAAACTGGTCTGACCGAACTGGTTTATCCGGGTGCGAAACATTCGCGTTTTCATCATGCTCTGGGTGCTATGTTTTTGATGTACAAAGCATTGGATACGCTCGAAATAAAAGGAATAAAAATTTCGGATGAAGAAAAAAATGCAGCGCTGATTGCAATTCTTCTTCACGACATCGGTCACGGTCCTTTTTCGCATGCATTGGAACATACGATTATGGAGGATTGGCGGCACGAAGAAATTTCACTGCACATCATGGAAATGCTGAACAGGGAATTTTCGGGAAAACTCGAACTGGCGATCAAAATTTTCAAGGGTGAATACAAAAGAAAATTTCTGACCCAGCTGGTTTCGAGTCAGTTGGATGTCGATCGGCTTGATTATCTGAAAAGAGACAGTTTTTTTACGGGTGTGGTGGAAGGAAACATCAATCCCGACCGAATCATTTCGACGATGAATGTAAATGATGATCAGCTGGTGATTGATTCAAAAGGAATTTATTCGATCGAAAAATATCTGATTGCACGAATGTTTATGTACTGGCAGGTTTATAATCACAAAACTTCCGTTACTGCAGAAGTGCTTGCCACTCAGGCATTGAGACGTGCAAAAAAACTGAGCCGTTCGGGTGAAAAACTGTTTGCGACACCTGCTTTGGATTATTTTCTGAAAAATCCGAAATCACCCGATTGGGCAGAACGGCTTGAATATTTCACAAAACTGGACGACAGCGATATTTGGACCTGTCTGAAACAATGGCAGCATCATGACGACAAAATTCTGGCCTATATTTCATCTGCACTGGTCAACAGGAAACTGCCGGTTTCAAAAATTTTCGGCAAAAAAAATTCAAAACAAAAAATTCAGGAATTGACCGAACAGGCAAAGACGATAGTGGGTGTTGACGACGGCAGTTATTTTGTGCATCAGACCCGAATCAGGGTAGCGCCTTATGACAGTAAACATTCGCCGATTTATATCATGAACAAAGACAAAACGCTGGATGAAATTTCTGATTCACCGCTACAGATATTATCGCATCATCTTCTGAATCCGATCGAAAAGTATCACTTGTGTTACTTGAATGTTAAGAAAAAAGCATAATTCAATCGGCAGATATATCCAAAATTTATATTTTTGCAGTCTATGGAATTTAGCGCGTTAGAGATTGCTTCGTTTTTGGAAGGGAAAATAGAAGGGAATCCGGAGGTTAAAGTAGAGACCCTTTCAAAGATTGAGGAGGGCAAACCGGGATCAATTTCGTTTTTGGCCAATCTCAAATATGAGAACTATCTGTACAATACGGGTGCATCGATTGTAATCGTCTCAAACGGCTTTATTCCCAAAAAAGAGGTGACTGCGACCCTGATTTATGTGGACGACGCCTACCGATCGTTCACCCGGCTTTTGAATCATGCCAATCATCTGAGAAGCAAAAGAAAAGGAATCGAAGAAAACGCATTTATCAGCGAAACGGCAAAAGTTGGAAAGGATGTGTATGTGAGCAATTTTGCCTACATCGACAGAGATGCTGAAATCGGTGATGATGTGATGATTTTTTCAAATGTGCATGTGAGTCAGAATGTCAAGATCGGCGAGGGCAGCATCATCCATTCGGGTGTCAGGCTGTATCCCGACACTGTGATCGGAAAAAAATGTATCATCCATGCCAATACGGTCATCGGTGCAGACGGTTTTGGATTTACGCCAAAAGAAGACGGTTCGTTTGAAAAAGTTCCTCAAATTGGAAATGTGATCATCGGCGACAATGTAGAAATCGGTTCTTCATGCACCATCGATCGTGCCACCTTGGGTTCGACCATCATCCGTTCGGGTGTGAAACTCGACAACCAGATTCAGATTGCACACAATGTTGAGATCAGTGAAAACACAGTGATCGCGTCGCAGACCGGGATTGCGGGTTCTACCAAAATCGGCAGAAACTGTATCATCGGCGGTCAGGTCGGAATCATTGGTCATCTGAAAATCGGTGATTTTGTACAGATTCAGGCACAGAGTGGCGTGAACAGCAATTTGGCAGACGGTGCAAAGGTTTACGGTTCGCCTGCGATGAATGCGGCTGACTTTAGAAAATCTTATGTATATTTCCGTAATTTTCCTGAAATTGTCAGGAAATTGGAAGAACTCGAAAAAGAAATTAAACAAACAATAAAGGAATAATGTCTGATAAGCAAAAAACACTTGCCGGAGACTGCGTACTGAACGGAGTGGGATTGCACACCGGTTGTAAAGTGAATCTGACTTTGAAACCGGCGCCGGTCAATACCGGTTTTGTATTTGTCAGAACCGACCTTGAAGGAATGCCGCATGTGGAGGCAGATGCAAATTATGTGACCAACACAGAAAGAGGTACCACCATTGAGAAAAAAGGAGTCGAAATCCATACTACCGAACATCTGCTTGCAGCACTGACCGGTATGGATTTGGACAATGTCTATATAGAGATTGACAACGATGAAATCCCGATTTTGGACGGTTCTGCAAAACTTTTTGTGGAAGCAATTCAGAAAACAGGAGTAGTCGAGCAGGACAAAGCAAGAGAATATTTTGTAATCAAAGAAATCATCACTTATACCGATCCTGCGACAGGCTCTGAAATAACAGCGATTCCGGCTGATCATTATCAGGTGACCACCATGGTGGATTTTGGAACCAAAGTATTGGGGACCCAGAATGCATCGATCAAAAATATTTCGGAATTCAATACCCAGATTGCAAATGCGAGGACTTTCAGCTTTCTGCACGAACTTGAATATCTGCTTGATTCGGGGCTGATCAAAGGCGGCGATTTGAGCAATGCGATCGTATATGTGGACAAAGAAATCACACCCGAAACAAAAAAGAAACTGACCAGAGCATTCAACAAAGAGGATGTAGCCATCCAGCAGAACGGTGTTTTGGATAATATCACGCTTCACTATCCGAATGAAGCTGCGCGTCACAAATTACTCGACGTGATCGGGGATCTGGCACTGGTCGGCGTAAAGCTGAAAGCAAAAATCATCGCCAACAAACCCGGTCATAAGATCAACACAAACTTTGCAAAAAAATTGAGCAAACAGATTGCAATCGCAAAAAGAAAGAATGTCCCCGAATTTGATCTGACCAAAGATCCGATTTACGACATCAACGATATTTTAAAGATTCTTCCGCACAGGCCGCCTTTCCTGCTTTTGGACAAGGTGATTGAAAAATCAGAAAAATACCTGGTCGGTGTAAAGAACGTAACTATGAACGAACCGTTCTTTGTCGGTCACTTTCCGCAGGAACCGGTTATGCCGGGCGTGCTTCAGGTAGAAGCAATGGCACAGCTGGGCGGGATTTTGGTGCTTGGCGAGATTGACGATCCGAGGGATTATTCGACTTATTTCATGAAAATTGAAAACGTGAAATTCAAAAGAAAAGTAATTCCTGGCGATACGCTGATTCTCAGAGTCGAACTGCTTCAGCCAATCAGAAGAGGAATCGTACACATGCGCGGTTATGCATACGTGAACGATACCATCGCTGCAGAAGCAGAGATGATGGCACTGGTTACAAAAGACAAAATCTAAATTGATCAAAATGAATCAGCCACTTGCTTATATTCATCCGGGTGCCAAGGTTGCAGAAACTGCAGTCATTGAACCTTTTTCAACGATTTATGATGATGTTGAAATCGGTGAAGGAACCTGGATCGGGCCTAATGTGACCATTATGGAAGGCGCCAGAATCGGAAAAAACTGCAAAGTGTTTCCGGGTACTGTGATTTCTGCTGTTCCGCAGGATTTGAAATACCAGGGCGAAAAAACACAGACCATCATCGGTGACAATACGGTGATCAGAGAATGTGTGACTGTCAACAAAGGAACCAATGCGCTCGGTTATACCAAGATCGGCAGCAACTGTCTGGTGATGGCAACCGCGCATATCGCACACGACTGTGTGATCGGCGATCATGTGATACTGGTCAACGGTGTCGGGCTTGCCGGACATATCGTGGTGGGTGATCATGCATTTATAGGCGGAATGAGCGCTGTCCATCAGTTTACGATGATCGGTGAACATGCATTTATAGCAGGCGGTTCGCTGGTCAGAAAAGATGTGCCGCCCTATGTGAAAGCTGCAAGAAACCCGCTTTCTTATGCCGGAATCAATTCGGTCGGACTGAGAAGAAGAGGATTTACACCCGAAAAAATTTCAGAGATTCAGAATATCTACCGAATCCTGTTTCAAAAAAATAAAAATACCACTCAGGCGCTTGAACTGATCGAAGCCGAATTTGAAGCAACCAAGGAAAGGGATCTGATCATCCAATTCCTGCACAACAGTTCGAGAGGCGTGATGAAAGGATACAATCCGAGAGGAGAAATTTAAAATCAGAAATACAATTATTTAAATGGCAACAACAGCAGATATAAGAAAAGGACTGTGTATCAATTGGAACAATGATACCTGGAAGGTCGTTGAATTTCAGCATGTAAAACCCGGAAAAGGACCTGCATTCGTAAGAACAAAACTGAAAAGCATCACAACCGGCAAAGTGCTTGACAATACTTTTTCGGCCGGACACAGAATTGACGAAGTTAGAGTTGAAACCCGAAAATATCAGTATCTGTACGAAGATGACAACGGTTTTCATTTTATGAACAATGACGATTATTCTCAGGTTTATCTGAACAAAAATATGATTGAAAACGCTCAGTTTATGAAAGCCGGAGACGAAGTAACCATACTGTTCAGAGCCGAGGACGAAATGCCGCTGTCGGCTGAGATGCAGCAGTTTGTGGTTCTTGAAATCACATATACCGAACCCGGACTGAAAGGAGACACCGCAACCAATGCGATGAAACCTGCCACCACCGAAACCGGTGCAGAAATCAGGGTCCCGCTGTTTATCAACGAAGGAGACAAAGTTAAAATCAATACAGAAGACGGTTCCTATATGGAGCGGATCAAAGAATGATTTTTTTAATTTAATAAAATAATTAAGCCTCATTGCCGGTCGGACAGTGAGGCTTTTTTTGATTTGATTCGACAAATGAATACAGCTTTTATGATTTAAAGTCAATCCAGAGTCTATCCGATAATTGAATCAATCTTATTTTGGTTATGGTTTTGAATCAATTCTTTAAATATCTATGCATAAAAAGACTTAAATTTGTGCTTTCTTTTAAAACTTTGAGATGATAAAATCAATCATAACAGGCACCGGACATTATGTGCCTGAAAGGGTGGTTACCAACGACGACCTGGCCAAAGTAATGGATACCAATGACGAATGGATTCGTGAGCGGACCGGAATTGAGGAGAGAAGGCATCTGGGCAGAAATTCTGATATGTCAACTTCCGATCTCGGGGTGAAGGCAGCCGAAATGGCGCTGAAAAATGCCGGTCTGACCGCAAAAGACATCGACTTCATCATATTTGCAACACTCAGTCCCGATTATTTCTTTCCGGGTTGCGGTGTGCTGCTGCAGAAAAAACTCGGCTGCGACACCATCGGTGCGCTCGATGTGAGAAACCAGTGTTCGGGCTTTATTTATGCGCTTTCAACCGCAGATGCATTTATCCGTTCGGGTGTTTATAAAAATATTTTGGTGGTCGGTGCCGAGGATCATTCTTTCGGTCTTGATATGACCACCCGGGGCAGAGGCGTTTCTGTGATCTTTGGCGACGGGGCCGGAGCGGCGGTTGTAACTGCCGGCGGGGAAGAGGGCAGAGGCATCATCAGTACCAATATGCACAGTCAGGGCGAATATGCCGAAGAACTCGCGGTGCTTTTTCCGGGTACAATCTACGGCTGGTCAGATGTTCTTTTGGACAATGACAATCAGATTACGGCAGATCAGATTTATCCGCACATGAACGGAAATTTTGTATTCAAACAGGCGGTCACCCGTTTTCCCGAATCGATCAAAGAAGCATTTGAGAAATCGGGCGAAAAGATTGAAGATTTAAAATTATTTATACCTCATCAGGCAAATCTGAGAATCAGTCAGTTTGTTCAAAGACAGATGGGATTAAGTGACGATCAGGTATTTAATAACATTCAAAAATACGGTAATACCACAGCAGCATCCATTCCGATTGCGCTGAGCGAGACGGTGCAGCAGGGAAGAATCCAAAAAGGAGACCTGATCTGTATGACTGCTTTTGGCAGCGGATTCACCTGGGGCAGCGTGCTGATGCGCTGGTAAGAGCCGGATCCAAAGATGCATTTTTTACTTTTCATATTGTCGGCGCTGCTTCCGGTCGTGTTTTTCTGTTTTTTTATTTATTTCTGAGAAGAAACCGGTTTTTTGAGACATTATACTATGTATAATAAGAGTTTTATTGCATTTCCTGTGGGCAAAATGTTTAAGCAGTATTTTTAATAAAGTTCATTTGGTAGTTTACAATTGCAATCATTCAGATCAATAGTTTTCTCCCGTTGTCCGTCTTTATTATACACTTCCCATATATTTACTGGCTCATTATTATTAAAAAAGCCAATTAAGAATATTTTACCGTTAGGGTGAAATTTATAATAAAGACCAGATTTTATTTCAACGTTTTCTTCTGAATAAGTTTGAAAAACCTCTTTCTTTTTTTCATTTTCATAAATGATATTTACAATTGAATTAAAAAAGAATTGTGTCGGGAAAAAGATTTGTCTTTTTACAATTATATTGTCTTGATAATATTCTTTCAATATTACTTTTTCTTTAATGAAAAATGTTAATTCGTTTTTATTGCTTTTCTCAATCTCAAACAGATTGCTGTTACAGTCATAATCTTTTTCAAATATATCATTGGCTCCTAAATAATCTAACTTCAAATTTAAACACTCATTTTCGTTTTTATCCTTAAAAATAATGGCTGATTCCCAGTCAGGTAAAATGCTATATGAATGGCCCTCAAAAAAGAGTATGAGTTGAGACTTATCAATTTTATTAATTATTAAAGCTATAGATTTCTCAAGTTCATTTTCATTACCTACATAGTCTTTTTGCTTTTTTAAATAATTCATTTTCCTGATTAGTGATAATAGTATCATTTTTTACTTTCCACCCATTTTTATAAACTTCCTTTACTTTTTTAATTTCTAAGAAGTTATTTAAAACAACTGCATTTAGTGGCTTTTCATCAAAAATATTGTATTCTCTATAATTATCCTGTTCAATAAGGATTGACAGTTTGGGCTGAAAAGGTCCTGAAAAAACAATGGTATCATAATTTTGAGAATAAATGACGGTTGAAAGTAAATTCACAATTAATGATAAAAGAAATTTGAAATGCATAAATTTTCTTTGGTTGATTATTTTACTGCTTTGCAAAAGATTGAATAAATCGGACGAAAAATTATAATGTAGCCGATGTGCTTTCATCTTCATGAATTTTAATAAGTAATTAATCTAAAAATAAACAAATTGAATTAAAATATTAAGTGTAATCTTAATATTTAACCTTTCCTCCATTAGATTAGAGTAGTTTATTTAGGAATTTAGAATTTACTAAACTTTCAGTTTTATCGGAATTTTTTTTATTTTCTTTTCTTCTTTTTCAGATTCATCACTGTTCCGGGTTTTGGCTGTTCGCCCGGTTTCATCCGGTTTAAAGTATAAAGTTTACTGACTTTGATTCCGTTTTTCTGAGCAATCAGATACATATCGTCTCCTTCCTGCACACGATAATTGGCGACTTTTCCTTTGTTTTTCTTTTTGTCAAAAAACACCGGCTGACCCGGTCTGAGTTTTGCGTTCAGCGGAAGTTCATTGAATTCAGCCAGTCTTTTGGGTCTCAGATTATAAAGTTTTCCGATACTTTTAAAAGTTTCACCTTCGGCTGCCACCACATAATTCACACCGATCGGATGTCTTTTCACTCTTTGCGCCGGACTCAGCGGACGGGTTTCAACTTCAATCGTTTTTGGCTGACTCGCCGATTCTTCATAAGGAATATGAACCGCAACCGTTTCTTCGGGTTCGTCAATTGAATAATTTGAAAGCGCAAGTATATTGGAAGGGCCGTACAACTCAATCAGTTTGGTTTCCACCTGATCAGATCTGAGATGATCAAACTGATCGAGATTGTATCTTTCAATGCTTGAAATCAGCAGTTGCGGATATTTCGGGTTGGTCGCATAGCCCGCCTTTTTCAGACCGTTCGCCCAGGCTTTGTAATCGGTCATATTGAGTTTGAATAAATCTTTGTAATAAGGCCGTTCAGCCAGAAATTTTGAATGATCGCGATAACTTTCCTGAACCGATCCGTAGGCTCTGAAACATTCGTTGGGTGCATCATCGGTGTGGCTGATTACGGAACCGGTCCATTCGGTTTTGCATTTGATTCCGAAATGATTGTTTGCAATATCAGCCAGTCTGCTCTGTCCGCCGCCGGTTTCAAGTATTCCCTGAGAAAGCGTGATACTCGCCGGAATTTTGTACAATTCCATTTCTTCAACCGCCAGACGTGCGTGTCTTCTGATGTAATCAATGTTTTTTGACTCCTGTGCGAAAATGATTGCCGATAAAAATAAAAAAATCGCAACCGCATTCTTTTTCATCATTCGATCTCTGTTTTGTTCTTCCTTTTCAATCTTTGATTCATTGCAATAATCCCCTGCAAACCGCCTGTGTGTATGGCCAAAATGCTGCTTCCCTTTTCAAAATTCCCTCTTTTGATCAGCTCGATGATTCCGTACATCATCTTGGCGGTATAAATCGGATCCAAAGTTAAACCGAAATTTCTTTTAAAGCTGTTAATGAAATCTATAAGTTCATCATTTGTTTTTGCAAATCCGCCAAAATGAAATTCATCAATCAGTTCATAGTTTGAACGCTGACTGTATTTTTTTATTTCATCCGTCAGAAAAGCCGAATCTTTTAAAGCCGGAAAACCCAAAACTTTCTGATGGCCTTCAGCCGAATTGATGATTCCCGAAATCGTTCCGCCGGTTCCGATCGCACAGCAGATATAATCAAATTCTTTGGTTTGATTTCCCAAAATCTCTTCACAGCCTTTGACTGCCAAACTGTTGGTTCCGCCTTCGGGCAATATATAAATCGGTCCGAATTCTTTTTTCAATTCTTCCAAAAATTCGGGATTTGTCTTTTGTCTGTATTTTTCGCGGCTGACAAATTTGAATTCCATACCGCGTTCTTTTGCAAATTTCAAAGTCGGATTGTCATTGATTTTGTCCTGAATTTCTTCACCCCGAATCACACCTATAGTTTTAAATTCGAATTCTTTTCCGCCAGCAGCGGTTGCAAAAATATGATTTGAATAAGCACCTCCAAAAGTCAGCAGTGCACCATAATTTCCTTCTTCAAAAGCTTTCAGATTGTATTTCAGTTTTCTGAATTTATTGCCCGAAATCAGCGGATGAATCAGGTCTTCTCTCAAAACACTGACACTGACTTCGTTCATTTCAAACAGAAATTGGATTTCAGATTGTATGTCCGGAAAACTGATCATAGATATTTTGTAAACCGCCAGAATCTCCTTTTTTTCAGATAATTAAAATTTGATTCGTTTGAATAAGCTTCCCTTTCAAAACAGATATTCAAATAGGCACGATGCGCATCTTTGTATTTGATCCAGCGAATCAGAAACTCAATCAGATACCACATAAAAAACAGTATCCAGAGCATTTCCAGCTGTTGTCTCAAATGAATTCTTTCATGAAAAATCACGATTTGATTTTCACGTGTTGCCTTATCTTTCAAAAAAATAAACGGGAAGATGGTCAGTCCTCTGAAGTTTCTTGTAAATAATTTTGGAAAAATGATAATAAACATGCTGCAAAAATAAAGTTTTTAATCGGCCAAATTGAGATTGTGCGTTTCTGAAAATTTATTTTGAGCTTCTTTCAGTTCGTCTTCAAATTTTGAAAGCGTATTCAGATCTTTTTGGATAATAAACAATCGGCCGGAATCCAGTTTTTCAATTCTTTCATCGGAATTCAGCAGAAAAAAAACACTGTCCAGATTTTCATCCGAAAAATAACTGCCGACAAAAGAATAATACTTGACCGCCTGATCTTTGAATTCGCTGTTTCCCTCAAATGCTTCAGAATTCAATGTTTCAGACAAACCGAGATTTGCAGTATTCACAATTTCTTTTCTCAATTCCGTAATTTTTTCAAGCGAAGTTTTTTCATTAAAAATTGTATCCATCAATTCTGAAATCCTTACCTGCGAACCGATCAGCATATCGTTATAGCCCAATGCTGTCTGTTTGCAGGCGCTCAAAAAGACGGAAATCAAAATCAATATCGCAAAGGATTTGAATTTCATTTTCAATGATTTTTTCAAAGATAGAAAATTCCTGTTTTTTCAGGCTTTACAAAACCGATAAAACAGTTTTTGCTGATTTGGTTTTGGGCGAATTCTCTTATAATTTTTCATACTCGGTTTTTTTTATGAATTTTGGAATTATTTTCAATCGGATGAAACTGAGACAAGCCAATCTGTGCCGTTACATACTTCCGCTGCGCGAAGGCGGTTCGCTGCCTGCATTGGCTGAAGCGGATGACGGCTTCAAATATGTGGTCAAATTCAAAGGTTCGGGCCATCGTGAGAAATCTGTGATTGCAGAACTTTTGGGCGGAGAGATTGCAAGAAAGCTCGGGCTGAGAGTACCCGAAATTATTTTTCTTCATCTCGATGAAGCTTTTGGCCGAACCGAAGGTGATGAGGAAATTCAGGATTTGCTCAAACTGAGTCAGGGAACCAATCTGGGCCTGCATTTTCTGTCGGGCGCGGTCAATTATGATCCGAATGTGATGAAGATCGATCCCGAAACTGCTTCAAAAATCGTCTGGCTGGATGCGTTTATCACCAATGTGGACCGGACTTTTAAAAATACAAATATGCTGATGTGGCATAAAGAACTGTGGTTGATCGATCACGGTTCCAGTTTTTATTTTCATCACAGCTGGGAAAATTGGGAAAAACAGTCAGTCAGCGAATTTAAATTTATCAAAGATCACATCCTGCTTTCTGAAGCTTCAGAACTTGAAAAAGCGGATGAAGAGCTGAAACCTTTGATCACCGATGAATTTGTATGTGAACTGACAGATCTGATTCCCGACGAATGGCTGAAATGGGATTTGAACCATTCGCCCGAAGAATTAAGGAAGGTCTATCATGACTTTATCATCGGCAGAAGAGAACATTCTGTAAATTTTGTAAAAGAAGCTTTGGATGCAAGACAGAATCTTATATGAATATGCGGTAATCCGGATTTTTCCGAAGGTTGAAAGAGAGGAATTCATCAATGCCGGAATTCTGATCTATTCAAAACCTGCAAAAAAGCTGCTGGTCAAAACTTATTTCAACCAACAGAAATTTGATTTTTATCAAAGCAAACTCGATCCCGACGAAGTGAAACTCAATCTCAAATCATTTGAACTGATTGCAGCCGGCGATCCCGATGGCGGACCGATTGCAAAAATGGAGATTGCCGAAAGATTCAGGTGGATGACCGCTGTAAGAAGCTCATGCATACAGACTTCGCGGCCACATCCCGGATTTTCGGCAGATCTCGAAAAAACAATCGAAAGACTTTTTGAGGAACTCGTCCTGTAATTTTAAGCCCAAACTTATTTTGCCAGATAACCTCCGTCGATCGGATAATAGGTTCCGGTTGCAAAAGATGATTTGTCGGATGCAAGCCAGAGAACCAGTTCAGCTACTTCGTTCGGATCACCCAATCGCTGAAAAGCGTGCTGGCTTTCCAGAAACTTTAGGGTATCCGCATCAAGCGCATTGTCAACCAGCGGTGTCTTAATAAAACCGGGTCCGACCGCATTGATTCGTACATTGTCTGTGCCGTATTCCCAGGCAGCAGTTTTTGTCAGCCCGACCACACCGTGTTTTGCAGCCACATAGGCAGACGAATTTGCAAAACCGACAGAACCGAGGATGGATGCCATATTGACGATGCTTCCGCCGTTCTTTTTGATTTCGGGAATCTGATAATGCATGCCGTAAAAAACACCGTTCAGATTGATGTCGATTACTTTTTTCCAGCCTTCCAATGACAAATCGGCAATTTTATTGGCTTCACCGCCGATTCCGGCATTGTTCACTGCGATATGGAGTGCGCCAAATTTTTCAACGGTTTTCTGAACGATCATTTTATTGTCTTCTGCCGATGAAGAATCAGCTTTCAGAAACATTGCATTTTCACCGAGTTCGGCAGCTGCGTTGTTGCCCAATTCTTCATTCAGATCTGCGATACAGACTTTTGCGCCTTCTTTGACAAACAATTCGGCACATGCTTTTCCGATACCCGAAGCACCGCCTGTAATGATTGCAACTTTGTTTTCCAATGATTTCATTTCTATTAATTTTATGGTTATTTAATTGAAATAAAGTTACGATTGTTCAGCCGGATAAAAAATGAGACTCATCAGTTTAAAACAAGATATTGATTCATGTCATTCGGTTGCTTCAAATCATTAGTTTTGCAAAATGAAGATACTTCCGTACAAAAATCTGTTTGTCGGCATCAATGAGGCGTTGGAAAATATTTTTTTCAACAGCAGATATGCAGACAGAGAAATCGAACGAATCCTGAAATCAAATCCGAGATGGGGCAGCAGGGATCGCGGTTTTATTGCCGAAACCGTTTATGACTGTGTCCGTTGGAAAAGAATGCTGGAAGCTTCGATGGGAAAAACAGTGACCGCCGAAAATTTGTGGGAGTTTGTCGGAACCCGTTTTGTTCTGGAAGGCGTAAAACTTCCGGATTGGGATGAATTCAAAGGAATCAGCACCAAGGAAGTTTTGAAAAGAAATCATTCGGCGACCAACAGCAATTTTGCTGTCAGAGAATCAATTCCCGACTGGCTGAATGAATTGGGATTGAGTGAACTGGGTGAAAAAAAATGGCAGACAGAAATTGAAAAAATGAATCTGACTGCGCCAACCGTCATCAGAGTGAATACATTGAAGACCAATAAAAAGATGCTTCAGAAAAGACTGAAGGAGGAAAATATTCAAACCAATATACTGTCGAAATACCCTGATGCACTTGAGCTGGCTGAAAAGACAAATGTTTTCAGAACGGAAGCTTTCAAAGAAGGACTGTTTGAAATTCAGGATGCTGGATCACAGATGATTGCGCCTTTTCTCGATGTCAGACCCGGAATGCGGATTGTGGATGCATGCGCGGGAGCCGGCGGCAAGACGCTTCATCTTTCGGCATTGGTTCAGAACAAAGGCCAGATCTTTGCGTTGGATTTGCACGAATGGAAATTAAAAGAATTGAAAAAAAGAGCCAAAAGAAACGGTGCACAAAATATTCAGACCAAAGTCATCGATACGACCAAAGTGATCAAAAGACTTGAAAATTCAGCCGATCGTCTGCTGATTGATGCGCCCTGCAGCGGTTTGGGCGTTTTGAGCCGAAATCCGGATTCGAAATGGAAACTTTCTGCAGAATTTATTGAAAAAGTAAAATTGGAACAGCAAAAAATTCTGAATGATTATTCAAAAATGGTCAAAAAAGGAGGTGCGCTGGTTTATGCCACCTGTTCGATATTGCCGTCAGAAAACAGTCTTCAGGTCAAAACCTTTTTGGAAAATCATCCTGAATTCAAACTAATCAGAGAAAAACAGCTGTTTCCTTCGCAGACAGGATTTGACGGATTTTATATGGCTTATTTGGAGAAAATCGACTGATTTTAAAATTTGGATTTTACATTTTTCACCATAGAGTTCCACAGTTTGTAAAATATTGAAAAACTAAAAGTTAAAATTTTTAAAAAAGTAATATTCGTTGCTGAATTTTAATTAAAAAATATTTAGCTTTGTAACATGCAGGATGTGGAAAATTTGTTTCTGGAGGTTGGCAGAGCAATAGAAGGGTGTGATATATCATCTGCCAAAGACCTACTCGAAGAGATTCTTTTGATTGACCCGGCTTACAGTCGGGCACATAATCATTTGGGCTGGATATACGAAACCGGACTTGAAGATTTTGAAAAAGCAAAAAGACATTATGAACTGGCGATAAAATTCAGCAATGGCGATTATCCGGTTGCCTATGTGAATTATGCTTATCTGCTGATCAAGTTCGAGCGTTTTGAAGAGGCTGAAAAAATCATCGAAGAAGGATTGAAAATCAAAGGAGCCGATTATGCTACGCTGATTTATCAAAAAGGAAAAATAGCCGAAGCAAAAGGTAAATTTACAGAAGCCTGCCGTTATTATATACTTGCCGGAAAATTGAGTTTCAGCAAGGATTTCATCCTAATGCTTGATCAGGAGATAGACAGAGTAAAGATCAAAATGAATTTCTGGCAAAAACTGCTTGTCAAAATCGGCAATTTTTAAGAAACTTATTTGACTTATTTCCCAATTATTTCTAATTTTAGACAAATTTAGAAACTGTCAATGATTTTTTGAACCCATTGGCCGGTTTTTTTGAATTTGAATTTCGCATAATTTAAAACTAAAATTTTTAGAATGAGCTATTATAAACTTGGGAAAATCCCGCACAAAAGACATACTGTCTTTAAAGACGATAATGGAAATTTTATTTATGAACAATTATTCGGCACCGAAGGTTTTGACGGAATCGCATCACTGCTGTACCACATCCATCGGCCGACCCAGATGCTGAGCATTGGCGATCCGGTTGACGACAGTCCGAAAGTAGCCGTTGAAAAAAATATTTCACCCAGACTGGTCAGAGGTTTTGAAGCCAAACCGGCAGATGATTTTATCGAATCAAAATCACCGATCTTTTTTAATGACGATGCAGTTCTCGGTGTTGCGGCACCCAGAAAATCGATGACCGATTATTTTTACAAAAACGGACATTGCGACGAATTGTTTTTTGTCCACAAAGGAAGCGGAACCTTAAAAACGCTGTTGGGTGATCTGAAATTCAAATACGGCGATTATCTTGTCGTGCCGAGAGGTACCATCTATCAGTTTGAATTTGACAATGAAGACAACCGTCTTTTATACATCGAATCATTTTCGCCAATCAGGACACCTGACCGATACAGAAACAATGTCGGACAGTTTTTGGAGCATTCGCCATTTTGTGAAAGAGATTTTAGAATGCCCGAATTCAGAGAACCGATCAATCAAAAAGGAGAATTTTTGGTAAAGGTCAAAAAACAGGGTAAGATTTATCCGGTGACCTATGCTACCCATCCGTTTGATGTGGTTGGCTGGGACGGATATTTCTATCCGTACGCATTTTCAATTTTTGATTTTGAACCGATCACCGGAAGAATCCATATGCCGCCCCCTATCCACCTGCAATTCCAGGGAACCAACTTTGTGGTCTGTTCTTTTGTGCCGAGACTTTACGATTACCATCCGCTGTCGGTTCCGGCGCCGTACAATCACAGCAATATAGACACCGAAGAGATTCTGTACTATGTGGACGGTGATTTTATGAGCAGAAATCATATTGAAAAAGGATACTTTACACTGCATCCGGGCGGTATTGCACACGGACCTCATCCGGGCGCAATCGAGCGGAGCGTCGGTCAGAAGGAAACCAAGGAACTGGCTGTGATGGTCGATTTCTTCCATCCGGTGAAACTTACCGAACAGGCAGTTGCCATTCAGGATTCAAATTATGTGAAAAGCTGGCTTGAGCCCTAAGAGGATTATCTTCAAAAAAGTTAAATAAAAAAATCCCGTCAGTCAGTGGCGGGATTTTCTTTTATGGTTTGCACGACCGATATCAGTCTCTTCCTCTCATTGCTATCATTACAAAATACAGCAGCTGTGCAAGCGAACCGAGTGCAGCGACCAGATAGGTTCTTGCCGCCCATTTCAGCGCATCCTGAGCACCTGCATATTCGTTGGGCATCACCATATTTTTTTCTTTCAGCCAGGCAAGTGCGCGGTTACTTGCATCATATTCAACCGGCAGAGTGACAAATGCAAACAGCGTCGTTACCGCAAACAGCGCGATTCCGATCCAAAGCACGATTGAATTTCCGGATGAAAAATAAAGTACGATTCCGCCCATCAGCACCCATTGGAGCAGATGACTCGAAATATTGACTGCCGGAACCATTTTTGAACGCATCTGAAGCCAGGCATAAGACTTGGCGTGCTGAACCGCATGACCGCATTCGTGTGCCGCAACCGCAGCTGCAGCTGCATTTCTTTCGTGATAAACCACTTCTGACAGATTAACTGTTTTGTTGGCCGGATTGTAATGGTCGGTCAGCTGACCCTGAACAGAAACCACTTTTACATCATGAATGCCGTTGTCTGACAGCATTTTTTCTGCAATTTCTTTTCCGCTCATTCCATTGGCGAGATAAACTTTTGAATAATGTCTGAATTTGCTCTTCAGCTTTGAACTGACATACAGGCTCAATAAAAATGGAACACCGATGACAATCAGGTAAATTGGGTCGAATATCATTTCTCTGTTTTTAGTTTAAAATTAATTTCTTTAAAAAACTCCTGTCCGTTGATTTCAAAAACTATTCCATCCGCACGGCTGTCAGCTGCGGGCGATGAAAATTCCAATATCAATTGTGAATTTACCGGAAAAAACTGGTCGATGAATACTTCATTCTCCGTCATTTGGGTACTGATGATTGAATTAAATCTTTTGTTTTTCAGTACAATCGACTTGATTTTTTGGTCTTTTTGAATTTTTGCAATCACCATAAAAACCGAAAATCCCTGCTCGGTCCCGTTGGGGTTTTTTAATTCATATTCGGCTGTCAAAATTTCAGGCAGACTTTCTTTTGCCAAATTGGTACATGAGTTTTGAAATAACTGCAAAATCATCAATCCGATCAACCAAATATTTTTCATACCTTTAAAAATACAAATATTTTGAAGATGACAAAGAAAATATTTTTGATTCCACTGATTGCATTTCTGTTTATGGGATTGATTTCCTGCAACAATGACGATGACAATTCAACACCGTCCGCTTCGGTCAATGATTTTATCTGGAAAGCGATGAATCACTGGTATTACTGGCAGACCGATGTTCCGAATTTGGGCGATCAGCGTTTTCAGTCGGATACCGAATACCAGAATTTCCTGAATTCAAAACAGCCGGATGATCTGTTTTACAGTCTGCTTTTTGATTACGGAAATACCGACCGATTTTCGTGGATCGTCAGTGATTATCATGAGCTTCAGGATCAGCTGTCAAACCAGAAATACAGTTTTGGAATGAAATACGGCCTGGTATATGTCAGTCAGGGTTCGAATCAGATATTCGGTTATGTTCAGTATGTATTGCCCGGAACACCTGCATCCGATGCCGGTTTGAAACGGGGAGATATCTTTACCCGTATCGACGGTGTGCAGCTCAACGATTCAAATTATGCAGAACTGTTGGGTGCATCATCGGCCACTTTTGGAATGGGTTATATCCAAAACGGTCAGCTTTTCGACAGTGCTCTTCAGGTTTTTCTGAATAAGGTTGATGTGCTTGAAAATCCGGTTTTTATCAATACGGTCATCGAAAAAAACGGACACAAAATCGGCTATCTGATGTACAATGCTTTTCGGTCAAATTTCAATGTCGAACTGAACAATGCAATCGGTCAGCTGAAAGCTCAGGGCATCACCGATCTGGTGATCGATCTCAGATACAACGGCGGCGGTTCGGTTCAGACCTGTGCCTATTTTGGCAGTATGGTTACCGGTCAGTTTGAAGGACAGGATTACACGCGCCTGACTTTTAATTCAAAAAGATCTGATTTCAATTCAGTTTATAAATTTGAAAATCAGGGAACTTCTTATGACAACGATATGAACCAAAATGGGACTTTTGGGATCAATCATTTGAATCTGAATAAAATTTATGTACTCACACTCTCCGGAACCGCTTCTGCCAGCGAAATGCTGATCAACAGTCTGAGACCTTATATTCAGGTGACAACGATCGGAAGAAAAACTTACGGTAAAACCGTCGGTTCAATTACGCTTTATGATTCACCGTCCAGTCATTATACATCGACAGACGGAATCAATCCCAATCACACCTGGGCAATGCAGCCGATCGTTTTTGACGCAAAGAATTCTCAAAACCAGGCTTCACCCGTTATTGGAATCAGTCCTGACACGGATGTGAATGAAATTGCATATCTTGAAAATCTGCCGCCATTGGGAACCGAGTATGATCCGCTGCTCGGTGCTGCAATTTCAAAGATTACAGGCGGCGGAAGACCTGCGCCGGCATTTGAACTTTTCAATACCGGAAAAATGTTCAAAAACTCGTTCGAACTCGAAAGACTCGGAACAGAAATGTATTTGGAAAAAGACTTTGAATTAAAGCGGTAGTTACATTATCTTTGCCGGCTGTATGAATATAGAGGTCAGAGAAATAAAGACGAGGGACGGTTTGAAGGACTTTGTGAAATTCCAATTGGATCTTTACAAAGGTCATCCTTATTTTGTTCCGCCTTTGATTTCAGAGGAAGTCAACGATCTGGATGCAGAGAAAAATCCGACATTGAAAGATGTGACCCCTTTTTATTTTATGGCTTTCAGAAATGGAGAAGCAGTGGGCAGAATAGCAATTGTAATCAATCATTTCGAAGTCGAAACCCAAAAAATCAAAAAAATCAGATTTGGTCATTTTGATGTAATCGATGATTTGGAAGTCAGCCGTGCGTTGTTTGCAAAAGTGGATGAAATCGCGCGTGAAAACGGTCTTGAATTTACGGAAGGTCCGATGGGCGCTTCAAATCTTGAAACAGCCGGTATGCTGACCGAAGGTTTTGATCAGCTTGGAACTGCAATCGCATTGTACAATTATGATTATTATCCGAAACATCTTGAGCAGCTCGGTTTTGTCAAAGAAAAGGAATGGGTTGAATTCAAACTGATTGTTCCCGAATCGATTGACGAAAAAATTCATCGTTTTTCCGAAATGGTCACCGAACGCTACGGTTTGAAACTGATTCATTTCAAAAACAAAAAAGATATTGAGCCCTATATCAAACCGCTTTTTGATCTGATCGATGAATCTCACGAGGTGCTCGATACCTATGTGCCGATTTCAAAGGAACAGAAAGAATTTTATGCAAAGAAATACACTAAAATTCTGAATCCCGAATACATCACATTTATCAAAGACGGGGAAGACAAACTTTGTGCGTTTGCAATCACATTGCCGACTTTTGCAAAGGCGCTTCAGAAAGCAAACGGAAAACTTTTTCCTTTTGGCTGGTATCATCTGCTTCAGTCTCAAAAGAATAATGACACCTGCGAATTTATACTGATCGGTGTCCATCCGTCCTATCAGCGAAAAGGAATTACTTCAATTATTTTCAAAGAAGCTTTTGAAACTTTCAAAAGAAATCATATCAAATATTTGGAGACCAATCCTGAACTGATTGACAACCAAAGTGTTCAGGCTTTGTGGGCAGACTATCGGCCGACTTTGCACAAAAGAAGAAAAACCTTCAGACGGGACGTCAAATAGCCAATCGGCTGATGTTCAGATACTCTTGATAATTCTGTTCGGCTTTTCTTTCTGATTGGTACGGTTTGATTACCTTTGCACAGATTTTTAAATAAGCCGAAAATGCCTGACAATCAAATAAAAAAATATCCGATTGACCGTTTTACCTACCCGATTCAAAAATTTATTCATGGCGGCAGATCCGGCGGTCTGGTACTTGTCATCAGTGTGATTGTCGCACTGATTTGGGCAAATTCTGCCTGGGCATCTGAATATTTTGAAATTCTTGAATACAAACTTGGTATTACTTTCAGAGGCAAATCCTATCTGAATCTCGATCTGCTTCACTGGATCAATGATGCGCTGATGGCGGTTTTCTTTTTTGTGGTCGGGTTGGAACTCAAACGTGAATTTGTGGGCGGCGAACTCAAAAACCCAAGAAAGGCCATGCTGCCGATTGTTGCTGCAATCGGAGGGATGCTGGTGCCGGCGGCAATTTATCTCGCATTCAATCCGAGCGGCGAAGTTCATCACGGCTGGGGAATCCCGATGGCGACCGATATTGCTTTTGCACTGGCGGTTCTGTATGCATTGGGTGACAAGGTTCCACTTTCGTTAAAGGTATTTTTGACCGCATTGGCGATAGTTGATGATTTGGGTGCGGTGATGGTGATTGCATTTTTCTATTCTTCAGATATTTCGATTATGAATCTGGCGATCGGGCTCGGCTTTGCATTGACCATGTTTATTGCAGCAAGGGCAGGAGTGAGAAGCGTAATTTTTTATGCGATTCTCGGTATCGGCGGCGTCTGGCTTGCCTTTCTGCTTTCGGGTGTACATGCGACCATTGCGGCTGTGATTGCTGCGTTTATGATTCCTGCAGATGTCAGAATCAAAGAAGCTGCTTATGTAAAACGGATTAAAAATTATCTGAATGAACTGGTAAAAATCGATCCGAAAAACGATATTCCGAATCTGACCGAAGAACAGCTGCTGATCATGGAAGAAATTAAAAAAGACACCGATCATGCGATTCCGCCGCTTCAGCGTTTGGAGCATGCGCTTCATCCGTGGGTGACTTTTTTGGTGCTTCCGATTTTTGCATTGGCGAATGCGGGTGTTGCGCTTGATTTTGAACTCGATCATCTGTTCAGTACGAATGTTGCATTGGGCGTAGGATTGGGGCTTTTGGTCGGAAAAGTGATCGGAGTGATGGGTTTAACCCTGCTGATGGTCAAACTGAAATTGGCACCGCCAATGGAAGGAATGACCTACAGAAATCTTTTTGGAATCGGTCTGCTTGCGGGTATCGGTTTTACAATGTCTCTTTTTGTAACTTCATTGGCATTTTCTCATGAAGAATACACCATGCAGGCAAAAATTGGAATCTTTGCGGCATCACTGCTGGCAGCGGTTTTGGGTTATATTGTTTTGAACAAAAGTCCGAAACAAAAGAAAGTCTGATCTATTTGGACACCCAGACTTTGAATGCCATCTGAAGCCGGTTTGAAAATTCATTCCAGCTCATTTCCTGTCTTGACGGGTTGGTCGGCCAGGGATCTCTGAGAACCACTTTTTCGGGTATGGTATTGTTGTAATAATCGGTTGTATAATAAATTGCAGTGAGTACATAAGCATGTCCGGTACCGCCTTCCGGATTTCCCAACCCGACGATCAAAGGCCATTTGTAAGCCAGATTTAAAGTGATGTCATTGATTCCGGTCAGATTTCCCTGACAATAAATTTGTGAAAATCCGCCCATAGAATTCGGTGCCCAACCGCTCAAAGCGTACATCAGCTGCTGAGGGCCGGCCGGCTGATCGATCAGCTGACCGTAAATTTTTTGAACAATTTCTTCCTGGGTAATGTACAGTCCGTGATAGTTGAGTACCATCTGCACACAGGCAGCCCAACACCAGTTGGATTGTCTTTGTCTGCCATCCTGCTGCGCGGCCGCGTAAAATTCAAATTCATCGACGGTATGCCGGCAGTGTAATAATTCTGTCCGAGCTGTACGATGCTTTGGCCGAAAGAACATCCGCCAATTGAGATAGTCAGCCAGATGATCAGCAGTCTGATTGTTTTCATATCGGGTTGGTTTTAGTTTGAGTATTTGAATTCAAAGATACAAAAGATTCATATTCAAAATTATAATACGGTTAGAAACCTTTTCTGTAAATTGGCACTTTAGTTGATGAAATCAATTTTATGAAAAAACTGATTACGCTTATACTAACCTTAAGTTTTATTTTGGCTATGGCTCAAAAAAAATATGATTATGATTCCAAGTGGAATGAAATCGAAAAACAGGAAAAGAAAGGATTGTCAAAAAGTCTGCTGAATTCGGTGGATGAAATCTATTTTCAGTCAAAAAAGGATAAAAACGCTCAGCAGCTGATTCGAGCGCTGTTTTATCAGTCAAGGATTGCAATGGAAACTTCAGATGATGAGGATATCGATTTTGAAATCGTCAGGAAATTTGAAAAAGAAATCAATGATTCAAAAGGAGTTGAAAAAGCGGTTTTGCAATCGATACTGGCAGAAATGTTTGCCGATTATTATAATTCCAATCAGTGGGACATCAATGACAGAACCAATACTGAAGAAGCTTCGGGTGCTGATTTCAGATTCTGGACCGAAAATATTTTCAAGCAAAAGATTACAGAACTGTATCTGAGTTCGATTGAAAATTCCAAAACCCTGAAAGATCAACCGATTTCAAACTGGGATTATCTTTTGGAAAAAGAAACAGAGACCAGAGATTTCAGACCGACGCTTTACGATCTGCTGGCACATCGTGCGATTGATTTTTTTCAGACAGAAAATCAATATTTCTACGGTTCAAATTATGATGAAGAAACCGAACAAAAGAAAAAGGAAAACATCATACTGATTCTCAAAGATCTGATTTTAACCCATCAGTCAAAAAATCCGGCGGCAGCAGCCTACAACAGTCTTGAACTTTTAAATTTCACAAAAAGCTCGCTGACCGATGAGGATTATCAGAATCAACTGATCGGACTTTCGGAGCAGTACGGTCATAATTCTTTTACACCTTATTTATTATTGGAAGTTGCAAAATTTAATAAAAATGAGGTGAATCGGTCAGAGCCGGAAGATTTCAAAACAAAAAAAGAACTGACCGAAAAATCGATTTCTTATCTGGACCGGATACTGAATGATTTTCCAAAATCAGCAGTTGCAGATGCTGCAAAACTGACCAAGAAATCTTTGCTTTCTGCTGATTATTCACTGAGAACAGAAAGCTTTGTTTCGCCCGACCAGTACCTTCCGGTTAGAATCAGTTACAGAAATCTGGACAAGGTATATTTCAGAATCCTCAAATACGATCCGTTAAAAAACCAGCTGATTAGGGATTTCAGATATGCGGACGATAAAGACAAACAGAAAAATCTGAATCGTATATTTTCGGCCTTTCCGCAGCAGTCAGAATTTGAAATTGATCTGAAATCTTTTGACGATTATCAGCTGCATTCGACGATTGCGAAAATCGATCCGCTCAAATCGGGAAGTTATCTGATCATGACTTCAAACCGTCAGGATTTTAAATATGAAAAAGATGTCTCTGAAATGCGGTATCAGATTTTGAATGTAACCGATTTTGTAATCGCATTCAGAAACGATATGCTGCTGCTTACCAACAGGGAAAGCGGCAAACCGGTTGCGGGAAAAACAGTGGAAGTTTATGAAAAACAGAGCGGCGTTTTAAAATTGACAGAAACTGTGGGTACAAATGAAATGGGGCTTGCAAAATTCAAATTACCCGAATCCAATTATCGTTATTATACTTTTAGGATTCAGGGTGATCAGGGTGATTATCAGTATTATGCTTATCCTGAATATGAAGACAGAGAAAATAAGAAGGAAGCAAATATTAAATTTTTTACCGACAGAGCAATTTACCGACCCGGTCAGACCGTTTATTTCAAAGCAATTTTATATCACAGTGATGGAAAAAATAATAAAAAGATTGCAGCTTTTGAAAAGGTTGAAATCGCATTAAAAGATCCAAACGGAAAAAGAATCACTTCTGTTTCAGCTGTCAGCAATGAATTTGGTTCGGTGTCGGGTGAATTTGTATTGCCTGCTTCGGGATTGACCGGATATTTCACACTCGCAGATGATTTTTCCAGGAATGATTCATCTTACAGCTTCAGCGTTGAAGAATACAAACGTCCGAAGTTTGAAGTTGAATTTGACAAAGTAACCGATACTTTCAAACTCGATGAAGAAATCACTGCAAAAGGAAAAGCAACCGCTTATTCGGGTGCGAATATCGACAATGCAAAAGTGGTTTATCGGGTTTACAGACAGGCGGTATATCCGTATCGTCCGTGGTGGATGAGGGGGAGTTTTCCGGACAGTTCACCGGCTGAAGAAATCATACAGGGTGAAACCCAAACCGATTCGGACGGAAAATTTGAAATCAAATTCAATGCAAAACCGGCTGCGAATTCAAATCTGAAATCATCAGAAAAAAATCAGAGAACCTTTACCTACAGAGTGGTTGCGGATGTGACCGACATCAACGGCGAAACCCGTTCGTCAGAACAGTCAATCACCGTCGGAGATTTGAGATATACGCTTCAGATTCCGATTTCGGACAAAACCGATATGGATGTTTTGGATTCGATTCAGATCAATACCAACAATCTGAACGGTGAGTATATGCCGGCAAAAGGAAAAATCACACTGACCAAAATCAATCCGCCAAATCGTGTGCTGAGAGAGTCTTCATTGGGCGAAACCGATTATCAGCTGTATTCAAAAAATGAATTCATCAATTATTTTCCGAATGATGTCTATGGTGATGAAAATAAAAAGGAAAACTGGTCAAAAGAATCAGCTGTTTTGAATCAGGATTTTGATACCGAAAAATCAAAAACAGTCAAAATTGAACCAAAAAATTGGAAAGAAGGTTATTATGTACTGAAAGCTTTTATCATCGACGAAAACGACAGCATTCCTTATGAGCAGCTGGTTTATCTGTACAGAAACGAAAAGAAGACACCTGCCGACAATGAACTTTTTGCAATCAATCTTAACAAAAACACCTACAAACCCGGAGAAAATGCGGTGGTTCAGATTTCGTCCGCAGCTCAGGATGCAGAAGTACTGGTTCAGCTGGAAAAGGCAGGTGAGATTGTAAAGATACAGAAAATCAAACTGAACAATGATGTGAAAACATTTGGTTTTCCGATTGACGAAAGCGATCGAGGAAATGTATTTGTTCATTATTATTTCGGGAAATTCAATACCGCAAGATCGGGCACGCTCACTGTAACCGTGCCGTATGAAGACCGTTCACTCAAAATCACAGCCGGAACCATACGCGATAAATTGCAGCCCGGCGACAAAGAAGTTTGGGAACTGACCGTCAGCGGAAAGGACAAAGACAAATTCTTGGCGGAAATGCTGACGACGATGTATGATGCATCGCTTGATCAGTTCAGAAGCAACAGCATCAGTTTTCCGATGTATCAGTATTCAAATTATTCGAAATTCAATTCCTGGTCATACAATCAGAGTTTTTCAATGAGTAATTTCAACTCAATTGCTTCCTATCCTTTCAAAGATTATTCGCCTTCTTATCGTTTGAATTTTGACCGGATCAATTGGTTTGGGTTTGATTTTGGGTATGATTATTTAAACTATTTTAGAGGAAGTGTTAGTGGATTGAAATCGACAAAAAGGAGAGATAAAGATGCTGACGGATATATGGAGTATGCTGTAATGGAAGCGCCTGCACCTGAAATGGAAATGATAAGCAGAAGTAATAAAGTTGATACTGTTCAATATTCTTATGATATGATTGACGTCGGTGAAGAGCCTGATTTTGCAGCGATTGAGCTTTCAGATGTGCCTGAACCCGGTGATGAGAATAAAAATCTTGACAATATTTCTGCCCGTCGTGCCTTGCAGGAAACCGCTTTCTTCTATCCGAATCTGAAAACCGACCAAGACGGCAATGTGAAAATTCAATTCACCACACCCGAAAGCCTGACCGCCTGGAAATTTATGGCGATGGCGCATACACCCGATTTGAGAACCGGCTATTTTGAAACGACCGTCAGAACCCAAAAAGATTTGATGGTGGTTCCAAATCCGCCGAGATTCCTGAGAGAAGGAGACCAAATCGTGTTTTTGTCCAAAGTGACCAATCTGTCCGATCAGGAATTGAAAGGCCAGGCAAAACTGATGCTGTTTGATGCTTTCAGCATGCAGCCGCTGGATCAGGAATTCGGAAATCTGAATCCGGTCAGAAACATCACGGTGGCAAAAGGAAACAGCGACAATGTTTCGTGGACTTTGCAAATTCCGAAAAACATCGGTGCAGTGGTTTATCGGGTAGTGGCAAGCGCCGGAGATTTCTCAGATGGAGAAGAATCCGCTCTGCCGATACTGACCAATCGGATGATGGTGACCGAAACCATGCCGATTCATGTGCGCGAAGGTCAGACCAAAAATTTCAGTTTTGACAAATTGAAAAACAATACTTCTTCGACTTTGGATAATTTCAAACTCACTTTTGAGATGACACCCAATCCGATCTGGTATGCGATTTTCTCACTTCCTTATCTGAGAGAATATCCTTATGAATGCTCTGAACAGGTTTTTGCAAGATTGTACGGCAATCTGCTTTCAGAAAAAATCATCAATTCAAATCCAAAAATCAAAGCGGTTTTTGATGATTGGAACCAAAAAGGCGAATTGGTTTCAAAATTAGAACAAAATCAGGAGCTGAAATCAATTTTATTGGAAGAAACGCCCTGGGTTCGTCAGTCCGAAAATGAAGAAGAACAGATGAAACGGATAGCAGTTCTGTTTGATCTGAACCAGATGCAGAATGAGTTTGAAAATTCTTTCAGGAAATTACAAAACAAACAATCTTCAAATGGAGGTTTCCCTTGGTTTGAAGGCGGAAAAGAAAGCCGTTACATCACCACACACATCGTTTCCGGGTTTGGTCATCTTCAGAAAATGGGGATTAATCTGAATTCAAAACTGAACGGAGATTTGGATAAAATGCTGAAAGATGCCATCCGGTTCATCGATTCGGAAATGGAAAAGGATTGGGACAGATACCAGAAAAACAATCAGTACAAACCTTCGGTTTACGACGGTATTCAGTATCTCTACGCCCGAAGTTTCTTTTTGGAGCAATTTCCTTTAAATAAAAAAGGAAGAGACATTCGGGATTATTTTCTGAAAGAATCAGACAAAGATAAATTCGATCAGCCGCTACAGACACAAGCCATGACGGCGATAACTTTTAACCGTTACGGAAAAGCCGATAAAGCCAAAGAAATCCTGATTTCGGCCAAGGACAATTCAGTGGAAAGTGATGAATTTGGTATGTACTGGAAAGCCAACAAAGCCGGCTGGTACTGGTATGATGCCCCAATTGAAACGCAAGCCTTGTTGATAGAAGCATTTGACGAAGTTTTGAAAGATGTGGAAAGCGTGGAAAGCATGAAAGTCTGGCTGCTTAAAAACCGTCAGACCAACCGCTGGTACTCCACCAAAGCCACTACGGAAGCTGTTTATGTGCTGATGACTACAGGCAAAGACTGGACAAATTCGGAAGAAGGAATCTTTGTAAAAATCGGAAATGAGAATTTGGATTTGAAAGCTCTGGAAAATGCACCTCAAAGCGGAACTGGTTATATCAAAACATCTTGGAACAAATCCGAAATCAAACCCGAAATGGGCGAGGTGGAAGTTCAAAAAACCTCGCCGGGTGTTGCCTGGGGCGCAATGTACTGGCAGTATTTTGAAGATTTGGATAAGATCACTTCGGCTGAAACCGGTGTGAAATTCAAAAAAGAATTGTTTCTGAAAAAGAATTCGGATAAAGGTCCGGTACTGACCCGTATTACAGAAAACACACCGATTCAAATCGGAGATCTTGTAACCGTCCGTCTTGAAATTCAGAGCGACCGAGAGATGGAATTTGTACACATCAAAGACATGAGAGCCAGCGGATTTGAACCGGTCAATGTGTTCTCGACTTACAAATGGCAGCAGGGAATGGGTTATTATGAAAGCACCCGAGATGCCGCGACCAATTTCTTTATCGACCGTATGCCAAAAGGAACCTATGTTTTTGAATACGATCTGAGAGCCAACAATGCCGGTAATTTCTCAAACGGGATCACCAGTCTTCAAAATATGTATGCACCGGAGTTGAGTGCGCATTCAGAGGGGATTAGGGTGAGATTGAATAAGTCAGAGGTTAGAAATTAGAAGCGTACTTCGACAAGAGTAATCAACTTGTAGTTAAGTAATTAGCGAAGAGTGATTGGTAATTATTAAACTTGAAAAAAAATGAAACCAAAGGATATTATACTGGTTCCATTTAGAAATAGTTCATCAAATTAAGTATGTTCAATTTTTGCACATACTGCATTGTCAGTTATTTCCAAAATGGAAACAACTTGCTAAAATTTTGGAAAAGAATTAAAATTTAAGCATTTATGTAAAATTTAGATTTTCTTTCTGAAAATACAGACATCCAAGAACGGACATGATTATTATCCAAAAAATATGAAAAGAATTCAAAAGCACTTATTAGCCTTAATTTTCTTAACCTTATCCTTAATTATTTTTGCTCAAAATATATTTAAATACGAAAGAGAAATAACGAATAAAGAAAATTATGATTTTCAAGAAATTGAATTCCAAAATGAAAATGATAATATCAAATTATCGGGAACTTTAATAAAATCTAAATCAGATTTCGATAAAATAATAATTATCGTACCCGGAAGCGGAAAAGACACAAGATATTCACATTTTGTTTTGGCAGAAAAACTAATCGAAAATGGAATGGCTGTCTATAGGTTCGACGAACGCGGAATTGCAAAATCTGAAGGAATATATTCGGAATTGGTTTCCGATTTGTCAAATGATTTAAGTTTTGCTTTCAAAGAGTTGAAAAGAAAATATGGAAATAAAAAAATTGGAATAATCGGGCATAGCCTTGGCGGAATGGCTGCGCTCATGGCTATCCCAAACAACATTCAACCCAATTTTACTGTACTCATTGAAGTGCCGGTTAAAAAAAATGGAGCTTTCGTCATCAACCAAATCAAAATGGATTATGAAAACAGTCTTCCTGAAATCATACGAAAGGGAAAAACAGGAAATGAAATAATTAATTTTCTGAAAGGATATATTGAGGTTATAAATAATAATCCAAAATCCTTTGAAACTGAATTGAAGAAATACATAAAGGAAAAAAAATTCAATAGAAAATTCATTGCATTATCCAAGGATGAGATTTTTGTTGAAATGGTAACTGCCAATCTTGAAGAAGTTTTAAAGAAATCTACTATTCCAACACTTTACCTAACCGGAACAAAAGATAAAATTATAAATCATTCAGAGGAAATAGCGTTAATAAATTCATTCCAAAATCAAAAAATTGAAGTACATGTTTTTGAGGGTTTAAATCATTGGCTGACAGACAGAAATGGTGTTGTTGGTTCTACTCTTTACGAAATGGATAAAGAACCGCTTTCGCTAATAATAAATTGGCTAACCGAAAAGTAAGTGCCAATACGTATTTGAATTGCTTTCCCTGTGGTTAGAAACAAATTTGAAAATAAGTAATTAGTCAAGAGTGATTAGTAATTGGTCTTGTGTGAGACAACTTGAAACTAAAAAAACCTGAAACTTGAAACGCCGAAGGCAAACTGAGGCTTGAAACAAAAAGCTATCTCATTTCAATATCCCCCAACTTTATTTCCCAAACAGACTTGGTTCTCGAACCGAATTGTTTTTCCTCGGATGTGAAATAAATAATTTGATTCAGTTCAAAATTCGAAGTTTTGCCGTTTTGAACTACCGATAAAGCATAAGAATTTATCCAATGATTTAAACCGGTTTCGCCTGAATTTTGCCTGGATTTGATTTTGAATTGAATGGATTGATTTTCAATTCTTGACAGAAATTCATCCAATTCTGTTTCGGCAAAAAATGAAGTTGTAAAATCAGGTATTTTCATATCCGGATCCGTCATCAAAGAGATATTTTCACGAATTTGCTTTTTCAGTTCTGATTTTTTTTCGGCAGAATACAAAGTCAGGTATTCAAAAAAGGTTTCAATTTTGTTCTGCGAACTTTGCTGATAAGCTGCAATGCTTTTGGTCGAAAAATTTGCACTTATTCCCTGTGGAGCTGAAGGCAGAGTCTGTCCGAAAACAAGACCGGAAATACAAAAAAAGGTCAATATGATGATAAGCCGTTTCATAATTGTTGGATTCTGATAAAACTAATTTGTTTTTGATTATTCATATCTATTTTCAGGATTTTCATTTTTCGGGTTTCTGAAGTCGGGACGATTAATTTTCCCGAAAATTCATCTTTGTTCAGATATTCAGCACCCAAATTGTCTTTCAGCAAAACGATGACTTCCAAATCATTGGAAAGAATTTTATCCAATTTCTCTTTTCGGTTTTCCCAATCTTTCAATTCGGAATGAATATAATTCTTCAAAACCATTGCATAATCTTCGGGTTCCAAAAAAACGGTTTCATTTGATTTTGAAACTTCGATTTCCTTTTTTTCAAAATACGGACTTTCAATTACGATTTTTTCGTCTTTTTCATCGATTTCGATTTTTGAATTTTCGACTTTGACCGGAATTTTTTCATTTTCCGAAACTTTATAAACCTCTACATCCTTGTCGGGAACCGGTTCTTTGGTGAACTGATTTTGGATTTCAACTGTTCTGATTTCGAGTTTCTTTTTCGTTCCGAAATAAAACCCGAAACCAATAATCGGCAGCAGAAAAAGCCAAAACCATTTTCGGTTTATTCGTTTTCCGAACTGAATTTTCGGTTGAATGTTGTTTTCGGCAGAAATTTCTTCCGGCTGATTTTTAAACACAAATTCATTCCAATCAGAAAATCCGATAAAACGCGAAAAAATATCCAACATATCTTTCCGTGGAAGTTTGTCGTTGTTTTCGGGCTTCAGATGGGTATAAATCCACTTTTCACTGACTTTTTCTTTCAGTTGGATTTCGATTAAATCAATGAGCTGTCGAATGTCTTTTGAACTGAAATTTTTCCAATCACCGCTGAAATACGGATAGGATTTTTGATAAGTTTCCAAAATCCGTTTTTTCAGTTGCTGAAAATTATCCAATTCGTTCATTTGTCCGGGTCAAAAATAATTGATGCATCAAAAATTTCACTGTAAATCTACTGTAAAACTACGGAAAAACTTTACAGTAAAAGGAAAGTGCTTGTACAGCAGCAATTTTTTTGTTTCGGACTAATCTTGTGAAATAATTTTAAAATCAATAAAAATGAAGACAAATTTTTTTCTTGTAGCTTTATTAATAAGCATTTTCAGTTTTGGACAGTTGGGTGTTTCTTCGGGTTCTTATTCCATGTTCCGGTCCAATGGTTTGAATTCGTACAATGAACGCGGAATGTTGAACGAAAGGATGATTATCGTGGAAGATTTCGTGAATTATCACAAACACCAAATCAAAATTCCGACAGATACAAAACCTGCGCTGAGCATTGATTACAACAATTCGTTGCTGAATGATTCGGACAGATTTATTCTTCAAATCGGCATAGCCACACCTTTTAAAGAGAATTTGCCGAAATCCCAAAAGGATGTCAATGTTTGCTTAGTCATTGACAACAGCGGTTCCATGTCGGGCGGAAAGTTGGAGTATGTGAAACAGGCGATGAAAACTTTTATTGGTGAACTTGACAACGGCACCAATGTTTCGATTGTGGTTTTCAGCAGCAATGCCGAGCTGCGACAGAAAAATGTAAAACTGACCGCCGACCGTTCCAAAATTTATCAGATTATCGACGGGATTTACACCGCAGGTTCAACCAATATCAATGCGGGAATGATGTTGGGTTACGAGGAAATCGTCAAAGCGCACAGAGCCGGAATGAACTCCCGCCTGATTTTACTGACCGACGGAATGACCAATACCGGCGAAACCAGTCACGAGAAAATCTTGGAAAATTCAAAGAAATACAACGATGAAGGAATTGAGATTTCCACCATCGGCGTCGGGCGGTCGATAGATTTTGATTTGCTGAGAAGCTTGTCCGAATACGGACGAGGTTCCAATCATTTCATTGGGGAATCTGAAAAGGATATTCAGAAAGTTTTTATCAGCGAAGTGGAAAGTCTGCTGTACAATTTGGGAAAGGACACCGAAATTACGATTGAACTTCCCGAGGAATTCGTCATTGACAAAGTCTATGGTTTCAAGCCCCGATTTTTGGCAGAAAACAAAGTTACTGTTCCTTTAGAAAATCTGAATTCGGGGCAAACTCAGGTAATCCTGATGGAGGTTGAAAAAGGAACTTCCCGCAATCTTTCCATCACAAGCCGATTGAATTTCAAAAAAGACGGCAAACAAACCGAGTTAAAAGAAACTGTTCGTTACAGCTCCGCTCAATCCAAAAATACCAACGACGAAATCGCCAAAAATTATTCCATCGCACTGATGGCCGATGCGTTGAAACAATATGCTGGGGACTTTGTAAACGGGACCCAACCTGCTAAAACAAAAATTGAGAATGCAATGAAATTTGCCGAAAGAAAATCCGATACCAAAGACGAGGATGTGAAAAGGATATATGATTTACTGAAAAGTTTTTGATATTTAATTGTTTTTGAAGATACTCTGCTGGAATCCGGTTTGTTCCTATGTGTTTTGGAGGATTCCGGCGGGGTTTTAGGATTCACTGTCATTTTTTATCTTTAACTAAATTTATTTGAATGAAAACTTACCTACTCTCGCTTTTCATCCTGTTATCAGGATTGACTTTTGGTCAAAATATCAACAAAACTGAAACGAAATCGGTTGATTTGGAACTTCCAAAACCGAGGGTTTATGTCAATGATTTGGCGCATTTACTCAATCAGAGTAAACGAAATAAATTGGAACAGAAACTCAGAAAATTTGACCGGAAAACCACCAATCAAATCGTTGTGCTGACCATTGATTCGGATAAATTAAATGAAGAAAATTTTGAAGAATTTGCAATCGATCTTTCAAATTCATGGAGTGCGGGTGTTGCCGGAAAGGATAACGGACTGACGATTATACTGAGTCCGACTTTGAGAAGAATCAGAATCAGCACCGGCTTTGGGACTCGAAAAATCATAACCGATGAAATGTGTGTTAACATCATCGAACACTTGATCGTTCCCGAATTTCAAAAAGGAAATTACTACAAAGGATTTTCAAAAGCCATCGATGAAATTATTGGTGTCTGGAAATAATTTAGGGTTATTTTCTGACTGATATCGGTCTTTGCACGCTGTATTTTAAGAGTTTTTTCCCTGCCTGATTGTAGAATTTAGTATTTGACAGTCAAAAAAGAGCTTTTATAATCCTTTTGATCAGATTGAAAAGCTCTTTTCAGGAAGGTTGGTTTTTTGAATAAATCAAAAATTTAAGGTTTAGGTTTTTTTTAATCAGTCGGTTAATTATAAATAGGTTTTCGATTGAATTTTGGTTGGTATGAAAACAATGCGAATTTCATTTTTTTTTCCCTCACTATATATTTTTTTGGTGTAGTCATTGGGTAGTTTCTCAAACTACCCAATGGGTAGTCATGTTTAATCGCTTGTAAATCAATCGGATTTAAAAGAGTAATCAGCTTTGAGTAATCGGACTTTTACTCAGGGAATTTTCCCTGATTAAGCTTTCTTTTCATCTTTTAAGATTGAAACCCTTGAATTATTCAAATTTATATACTTTTTTATTTATTTTTGTTGGCTATGTAACTATGTGATTTACAGTCTCACCACTGCCTATCATTAGTTAGAATGTTGTAATACATACTTTTAAAAAAGAATTCATTGATTTGGTAAAAAAATATTTTTTATTGATTTTTCTGATATTGAGCTGCGGAAGACTGGTTCCACAATCAATTGATCCAAAAATAATTTATAATGAGATTCAGGAATTGAATCGCGAAAACCGGTTTGAGGAATCGATTATAAAACTTGAAAATATAATAAACTCAGACAGCAGTAACCCGCTTGACAGATACCACGCTTATCTGTTGAAAGCTCAGACCTACAAACGTGTTTTTGATTATTTGTCAACCTCAAAAAACCTTGATCTTGCCTATCAGGAAGGCATGAAAACCGACCATAAACTGGAAGTTGAAACCCGAATTACAATTGAGAGGATGTTTGTTGAATTTGATCAGCAGAAATATCACAAAATCAGGGAGATCATCAGCGGTATTAATGCGGACGGACTTAATCTTATGGACGGGACCACACTTGCTTTTTATTACAATGTATTGGCTGCAGCCGATATGCAGGACGGAAAATACAAAAATGCCGAAGATATACTGAATCAGGGAATCGGACTGCTTGAGAAAAACGAGCCTCAGCATCTGCCGGCGGTTTATATAAAACTGATTGAACTGGCTGAATTTACAAATGATGAAAAAGCTGCGCTTGATGCATTCAATAAGGGTCTGTATTTTTCGGATGAATTTAAAATGGGAATTTATAAAGTGAATCTTTACAGACAGTTGAGCCATTTTTATGTTGGTCGTGAAGACTACAAAAATGCATACAATCTTTTTATCATCGGTACCAATTTGATCGGTTCTTATGATGCGCCCTCCATAAGCGGAAAATTGAATTCGGTTGAAAAAGAACTGGCGATGGCCAGAAAAGACCTGGAGTTGAGAAACGACAGAAACAAACTGATCTTTGTTTCCGTGTTTCTGATCATACTGATCATCCTGATTGCTGTACTCTTTCAGCTGTTCAGAGTCAATCGGAAATCCAGAAAACTGGTTGAACAGGAAAATGACCGAATCAGAGCCGAGCTTGAAAAACTGACAGTTGAGCTCTCAAAAAATGATTATTCAAAAAAAGATTTAAGCGCTTACAATCTGACTGACAGACAGCTTGAAATCATAGAATTGATCAAAGCAGGCAAATCAAACAAAGAAATTGCGGGTGAATTATTTATTTCCGAAAATACGGTCAAATACCATCTGAAGATCATCTACAGTCTTTTGGGAATAGACAACCGGGTCAGACTGAAATAATTAAAACTGACTCCTTCAACAGATTGATGGTCTGAAAGTTAAAAAAGCCGAAAAAGAGACTGCTCTTTTTTTATTATAATTTTTTAAATTTGGAAAAATAAAAAACCCTCCGAAGTTTCAAATTTTCCAAAGGGTTAATTATTTGAATTTTTCGTTCTTTTGAATCGAACCGAAAAATACTTTTCAAAAATTTACAGACCTGTTCCTGCGCAGAAATCCTGCATATCTGATTTGATTTCTTCCCAAGACTCACCTTCCAGCGGAACGTTTTCTGTATGACCTTGAACAGTTATTGTATAGAAATCATCACCTTCGGTATGACAAAGGGTAGCGCCAAGCAATTCACAGTCGAAACAATCGGCTCCACCGTTGTCATCATCGCTTGAACAGTTTGTAAATGCAAGTGATCCGGCAAGGATCATAAAGATAAAAGCAATCTTTTTCATAATTAATTGATTTTTTTGGTTTTTAATTGTCGGCAAAAGTAAGATATATTTTTAATATCATAAGAATTGGCACGACTTTAACAAGTGTAAAACAGGATTTCCCACATAAATCCAAGAATAATACACTGATTTTTTCATTGGATTTCATCGATTTTGATCCGAATTCGGACAGATTTATTTTCAAATAATTACTGCTTTTTTACATTGGTTTCGAAATTTATAAATACTTTAACCGCTTAAAATTTTATACCTCATCCTTATGGGCAAAATTATCGACTTTCTGATGTCAGTCATTTGGAGCACTCCGCTGATCATTCTTTGTATAGCGGCCGGTCTCTATTTCTCAATCCGTACCCGATTTGTACAGATCAGACTGGTCAAAACCATGGTTCTTGAATTGTTCAGAGGCCAGAGTTCCGACAAGGGGGTAAGCTCTTTTCAGGCATTTTCTATCGCAATTTCAGGTCGGATCGGAACCGGAAATATAGCAGGTGTGGCAACAGCGATTGCAATCGGCGGACCGGGCGCGGTTTTCTGGATGTGGCTGATTGCTTTTGTGGGTGCATCCACAGCTTATGTGGAAGCGACCCTGGGTCAGATTTATAAGGATGTGAGAGGAGGTGAATATCGGGGTGGCCCCGCTTATTATATCGAAAAAGGGTTGGGCATAAAATGGTATGCGATGCTGTTTGCAGTCATCACCCTGGTCAGCTGTGCATTTTTTCTGCCGGGTGTGCAGAGCAACAGCTCGTCGGCTGCGATAAAACTCGCTTTTAATATTGATCCGCTGTATTCAGGCATCGGAACTGCTGTGCTGCTCGGTGTCATCATCTTTGGCGGTGTCCGCAGGATTGCAAAGGCAGCCGAACTGATTGTTCCATTTATGGCAGGCGGTTATATACTGATGGCTGTGATTATCATCGGGATGAACATTTCAGAAATTCCAGCGGTTTTCAAACTGATATTCAGCAGTGCTTTCGGAATCGATTCAACCTTTGGCGGAATTTTGGGTTCTGCCATTGCGATGGGTGTCAAACGCGGTTTGTATTCAAACGAAGCCGGTCAGGGAACTGCGCCTCATGCGGCAGCTGCGGCCGAGGTTGACCATCCTGCACAGCAGGGACTGGTACAGGCTTTTTCAATCTATATCGATACTTTGTTTGTGTGTACTGCAACCGCTTTGATGATTCTTTTTTCGGGACTTTACAATGTAGGTGACGGAAGCGGAGGTTTTCTGATCAACAAACTGCCTGGCGTTGATTCGGGACCTGAATTCACACAATATGCGATCAACAGTTTCTTTCCGACCATAGGAACCGGTTTTGTTGCCATCGCACTTTTCTTTTTTGTGTTTACAACTTTGATGGCTTATTATTATATGGCTGAGACCAATCTGAATTATATGTTCAGGGACAAGATCAATCCTGCTGCACTGCTTGCGCTCAGAATTGTGTTGCTGCTCACCGTCTGTCTGGGCTCGCTCAACACTTCGGGCCGTGCATGGGATTTGGGAGATATTGGAGTCGGTCTGATGGCATGGCTCAACTTCATCGCCATCCTCCTGCTTCAGAAACCTGCAATCCGTGCTTTGCGGGATTATGAAAGACAGCGAAAAAATTCAAAACTTTATTTCAATCCGGAAAAACTGGGTATCAAAGGAGCTGAAGCCTGGGAAAACACGGAAAAGCCGGAAGAAATTTAATCAGGTTCTTAATTTTCCAGTTCTTTGATTTCTGAATCGGGCGCATTGGTCATCACCGATTGGATTCCGTTTTTTGCCTTCAGTCTGAAACGGAATTCACCCGCTTTGTCTTTATACAATTCAAACATAATAATGATAATCTGATTATTAACCCAACGAAATTAGAACGCACTTTTGATTAACTGTAATTAATTGAAATATTGGTATTTATGAAATTTAAAATATCATTATATTGCCGTCGTATTAATAAAATAAAAAATTAAGATCACTCCTGCAAATCATTTGTTTTCAGTGTTTTTTTGAATAATTTTTTAATGATTTGTTTTTATTAAATTTGATAAAATTTCTGCCATGAAAAAATTCTTAGCCCTGTTTATACTGATAACTTTCTTTGCTTTTGTCAAATCTCAGGTGGTTTATTCGACCGAATGGAAATCAGATGCGGATGTAATTGTGTATGTTACAGATTGGAAAAGCGATGCAGATCTGGTGGTGTACAAAACCGAATGGAAAAGTGATGCGGACAAAAACGCCGGTATCTGGTTTTTTACCGAATGGAAATCGGATGCCAAAAAGGTGATTTATTTTACCGAATGGAAATCGGATGCGGATGTGATCATCTATTTTTCAGACTGGAAAAGCGATGCAGGCTGGAAAAACACCTCAAAAAGATATTATTTCGACTGAGCTGCCGGCGACTGTCTCCTGAAATTGAGCCGGTTCAGATAAACCTTTGAACTTTTTCCCAATTCAAGCATAATGCTGAGATAGTTTCCTTTCACATAATGTTCAGGGATTTTTGTGGTTTCGAATGAAAAAAACACAAAATCTCTGATTTTTTCTTTTGGAATATTCAGATCGTCAACAAAATAACTTTCGCCAAAATAATCTTTGATGTTTTGAATCCTTTCTTCCTTGTCTTCAAACTCATACAGATTTCGTTTTCTCCGGTTGTCGCCGGTAATTGCGCCAAACAAGCCTTCCACATTCAGTTTGAAAGGTTCATATTCGTTCCAGGGCAACAGCGCGGTTGAGTCTTTGGTTTTTCCGGCATCCGGATCAAAACCCAAATCTTTGTACAGTTTTGCAATTTTGTCTTTTGAAGGATCATATTTTGCATCAATGTCGAGATAGCCGGTCAGTTTTTGGGTGAGGACGGCTTCGTCAAGTATGATCGGCTGAAGATTGAGATGAATGGTGACCAGCTTGCTGTTGAATACATTTTTTCCGAGAATGAATTTTCTGGATTCATAAACATAGGAACGAATCAGCAGTTCGTCCCCTTCCTGCGCATGCAGGCTGAAACTCCCGGTCAGATCAGTGACTGCGGTGATTCCGGTTCTTGAATTGGTGACATAAATTCCGTCTGCAGATTCATTTTCAATATCGATGATGATCCGGCCGTTGATCAGTTTTTCCTGTGCATCTGCAAATGACCACAAACCGATCGAAAAAAGTAAGACGATCAGAAACCGCATTCTGCAGAGATTTGAAAGATTTGACTTCCTATAGCAGCCGAATTTTGTGTATAAACTTTGTTTTCGGTCAAAAACAGCCTGTTCAATTCAGATTGGATTAATTGATTTCAATACAAAGAAAACAAATTCCGCATTCAACGGATTCGATTTGATAAAGTTTAACAAGGAATTAATAATTGGGATGATTTGGGAGCGGTTTGACGCTTCCCGGGTGTTCTTCCTGCCTGCCATTTCTATGACCTTTGTTGAAAATCTCCTTCCAAAGCAGGAACAACACCCAAAAAGCTAAAAATACTAATATGAGAACAACTCTCTTTGCTTCATTAACGAAAACAGTGTGGTGTTTATTGTACGGTTTTGAGGAATTATTTTTAAAATCCCAGACGACCCAGGATTCCCTGCCGGCGCAGCTTTCGGATGTATCTGCCTTCTTCTTTCGTAACTGCTTTTGAATCAGAATTCAATACTGATTTGAAGTAGCCGTTCATGATTGAAAAGAAGACCGAAATTTTTCTTTTTTTCCAACTGTCTTTTGTGGCTGCAATCAGACTGATGAACAGACCGTAGTCCATTTTATAGAATCCCTGACCTGTCTTTTGGGCATGAATTTTTTTATAATCGGTTCCGGTCGGTTTTTGAAGTTTTACGATCAGGTCGGGCAGTACTTTGATTTTGAAACCGTGATATTGGGCAATCATTTCATCCAGGGTATCCCATCCGATGGTTCTTCTGATTCCGCCGATTTTTTCAAAACATTCTTTGGTGTAGGATTTGAAAGGCCCGCGGACCTGTTTTTTATTTCCGATATTTTCGGTTGTCCATTTGCCGTTTTTTTCGATAAATGCAATGCCGCCCGCCATTCCGATTTTTGGATTTGATTCAAAAGTTTCAGAAATTATTTCGAAATAATTTTGAGGAAGAATCACATCAGCATCCAGTTTCACAATGAAATCCCAATCCTTAGAAATCCGGTCAAATCCTTTGTGAAAAGCATTTACGATTTTAGTGCCCGGTTCGTGCGACCGGGATGAGACACCCGAAGAAACCAATCTGATTTTGTCCGATTGTTTTTCAAATTCTTTTGCGATCTGAGCAGTCTGATCATCAGAATTATCATCAACCACGATGACTTCTTCCGGCTGATGCAACTGTGCAACAACCGATTCCAGACAGTTTGCCAGAAATCGCTCTTCGTTGTGCGCCGGAATGATGATGCTGTATTTCAAATTCAAAATTATAGGCTGCTAATTTAATGTTAAATCGGTTTTGAAAAAAAGTAAGTTGATTGGAGCGGCTGAATTCAGTATTCAATTTTGCCAAAATCTTCAAATCTTTTGTCTGAAAAATTCTGTTGCTATATATTTACCCAAAATCATGGGATGAAGACGATTGTTTTAATTTCTGCTGTTTTGCTGTCATTTTTTGCTTTCGGACAAAATAATCCGATTGAAGGAAAGATGTACAAAGACCTCTGCAATGAATTCAAACAAAAGACAGAAAAGGCTGATACGATTTTGATTCAGGAAGCCTATGAAAAGGTGGTCATGCCTTATTTAGACAAATGGCCGGAAGAAAAACGGGATTCTGTCAGTCGTTCGATTTATTTCAGACTGCAGAAAGAATGCCCTGAATTCATACAATTGCTTCACCGTCTTGACCCTATGGACTCAGAGGAAGTCAAATTTTTTGACAAACCTCAGAAAAGCGTGATTTCCGACAAAGAACTGCAGGAATTCAAAGACGAAAAGTATTTTTACTATCTGGCTAATTTTGTGACAACTTATCTGATCATCGACAATGGTTTGTGGTTTGAGTTTCTTGAAGACAAAACTTATTCAAAAAATCTGATGCAGTGGGACGATCGCAACAAATTCACTTTAACATTTGTTGAAAGCAATAATTTGGAGAAAAAAGCGTACAGTAGAGAAGGGGATCAGTATCATTACGAAATCATTTCAAAAGAAAATGACTGGTACTGGATACAGATGGCTGAACCCGGCGGGAATCGTTTTATGCATTTTAAAATATATATATTGATGTAAGATGGTGCAGATGAATAAATACAGATTGAGACTGAACCGAAGGATTATCGGTTATGCGGAGGAAACCGAAGACGGACTGCTGTTCAGAGGCAGGGAAGGTCTGTGGTGGATGAGAGGAAAACCGAATTATGACAAAATCGATCTTTATGTCGGTTTTCAGGACAAATTTCATCGCGATGTCTATGAAAACGATCTGGTCAATTACAGACTGAATGCGGAAGCGCAGATGCGAAAAGGAGTGATTTCGAAAAATCCGTACACCGGTATTTTTGGCGTTTTGGATTTGGAGAGCAAACATTTCACCCAGCTTTTTGTCAACGGACTTTGTCTGTTTCAATCCGAAAAAATGGAAATTTATTCGCATCTGTTCAATCATCCCGAATTGGAAGATATCATTCATAAACATTAAAATATGAAACCTACCCTGATCAGACTTAAAAAACGAAAATTCATACGGCTTGCGGTCATCAGCCTCATCTTTTTTATACTGAGTCTGTTGTTTGTGACACTGCCCAATCTGTTTTTGTCAAAGATCATCAGCAGTAAAATCGTGATTTTGGCTTTTGGAATTTTGGGACTGTTTTTCTTCGGATTGGCACTGACTTATTCCTACAGAAAACTGACCAATAAAAATCTGGGTTTGTTGATTTCCGATGACGGACTGACCGACAGCTCAAACGCTTATCGTTTTGGTCTGATCGAATGGCAGGACATCAAAGGATTCAAACGGATTTTGGCCACAAATTCAAATCTGATTCTGATTGAAACCGATCAGTCTCAAAAATATCTTCAAAAGATTCAAAGTCCGGTCTTTCTCAAAGCTGCCGAACAAAATCTGAATCTGTACGGCACACCGCTGATCATCTGGTGCTCGCTGCTTGATTCAGATCCTTTGGAATTGGAAAATCTGCTGAATTCAAAATTAAAAACAGGAAAATAATCCGCTTTCTTTCAGACATTTGTTAAAAACTTGAGATTTTCGATTGGCAACATCCGCCAAAATAGTTTAATTTTGATAATTAATTAAAATCGAAATACTATGTCATACGGATTATTGAAAGGAAAGAAGGGTATTATATTCGGTGCGCTCGACGAACATTCGATCGCCTGGAAAACCGCAAAGAAATGTCATGAAGAAGGCGGTGAATTCATTTTGTCAAATGCGCCTGTTGCCCTCAGAATGGGAACTTTGAACCAATTGGCAGAAGAAACCGGTTCTGAAATCATCGGTGCCGATGCAACTTCAATGGAGGATCTTTCAAATCTGTTTGACCGTGCATTGGAAAAATTCGGAAAACTCGACTTTGTTCTGCATTCCATCGGAATGAGCATCAATGTGAGAAAAGGCAGACATTATACCGATTTGGATTACGGTTATTTGGAAAAAGGCTGGGACATATCTTCAGTTTCATTTCACAAAGTGATGAAAACCGCCTGGGACAAAGATGCGATGAACGAATGGGGCAGCATAGTAGCGTTGACCTATATCGCTGCACAAAGAGTGTTTCCCGATTATTCCGATATGGCTGACAACAAGGCCTATCTGGAATCAATCACCCGAAATTTCGGTTATTTCTGGGGCAAAGAAAAAAATGTGAGAGTCAACACAATTTCACAATCACCTACTCCGACCACTGCCGGTCAGGGTGTCAAAGGTTTTTCAGGCTTTTTGAGATTTGCAGATGAAATGTCGCCGCTTGGCAATGCAACTGCAGATGAATGTGCGAGTTATGTCGTGACCATGTTCTCTGATCTGACCAGAAAGGTGACCATGCAGAATCTGTTCCACGACGGCGGTTATTCGACCACCGGAATTTCGCAGGAAGTTGCAGATAAATTTTTGTGAGAAATCAAATGAAATATTCAAAAGCCGGAGTTCAATCTTCGGCTTTTTTGTTTGAATCTTCCTGAGCCGGAATTTCCGAAAGATTGATTTTGACCGCATAACTCGTCGGCACGATTCCGTCGCCAAAAACTTTTGAATGTTCTTTTGTGAATTCTGCACCGTAATACAGAATCGCAGCCGAATAATAAACCCAAAGCAGCAGCAGTATGATCGCACCCGCCGCACCATAAGCACTGGCAGTCGCATTTTGCTGAAGGTAAATCGAAATCCCGTAACGGCCGATCATAAACAGAATCGATGTAAACAGCGCACCGCCGATGATGTCTCTTTTTCTGACTTTTGCATCGGGCAGAAATTTGAAAATAAATCCGAATATCAGTGTGATGATCACAAAGGTCAGTCCCGAATTGATGTTGTCAAGCATTTGGTTTGAAATGCCGGGAATGATCTGATTGAAATAATTCATCAGCACCAAAATGATGGAATTGATCAGCAGCGAAGCGATCAGCAGAAAACCCAAACCGAGGATCATTGACAGTGAAGTCAGCCGGTTGAGTATAAACTTCAGCCAGTTCTTTTTTGGTTTTGGTTTGATGCCCCAAATGATATTGATCGAATCCTGAATTTCAACAAAAACGGTTGTGGATGTAAAAATCAATGTGCCCAAACCGACGATGATTCCGACTTTTGAATCGGCTGCCAGACTCAGATTTTCAAGTGCACTCTGAATCAGACCGCTGATCTGGCTGCCAAACATTTCACTCATTTCCTGCATCACTTCTTCTTTGGCAGAGCTGCCTTCGAGGTGTTCGCCGTAAAAGAATCCGAGTGTCCAGATCACAATCAGCAGCAGCGGACCGATCGAAAAAATGGTGTAATAGGCGAGTGCGGCGCTCATTTTGAAACAATGATCGTCTATAAAATTCATTGCAGCCCGCCATGAAATTCCCGGAACCTTTTTCCAGTTCGAAAGTTTGAAATATTTCTTTATTAAACTCATCGCCTGTCAAACTTATCAGTTATAAAAATAAGATTTATTTTGAATTTTACCGCCGGATATCTTAATTGTCTTTTGATTTGGGCTTTCAGCACATTGAATTTTCATTAATTTTACAGAAATTATTGATCAATGAAAATCAACTTCTTTTTAATTCTTGTTTTAATTTTTAACGGATTGTCCGCTCAATTTGACGACGATCTGGCAGATGCCTATTTTGATGTGCTCAAACAGAACGACAAATTCAGCGGAAGCATTGCGATTGCAAAAGATGGAAAAATCATTTACAAATGGGCGATCGGTTATTCGGATTTTGAAAATCAAAAAAAGAATGATCCCGAAACCGCTTTCAGAATCGGTTCGATTTCAAAAACTTTCACCGCAGCGATGATTATGAAAGCGGTTGAAGAAGGAAAAATTAATCTGAATCAGACCATTGTCAAATATTTTCCGACCGTAAAGAATTCGGACAAAATCACTGTCGAAATGCTGCTCAGTCACAGAACCGGAATTTTCAGCATCACCGCCGATCCTTCCTATCTGAGTTGGAATACCCAGCCAAAAACCGAAAAAGAACTAATCAAAGTAATTTCTGATTACAACAGTAATTTTGAAACCGGCAGCAAGTTTGAGTACAGCAATTCGAATTATATACTTCAGCAGGGTGGAGGTGAATTTATATTTGTAAAAGAATAAAAACAATTGATTTATAAACTGCAAAAACTCACTTATGAAAACAAAAGCCCTCTTTATTTCGCTTTTGGTATTTGTGCTGCCAATCCAAAAACTGTTTGCCGATTCACCGCTGACATCCACCGATTTCAGTCGTGCCTATCAGTCCGAATTTATTGTCTCAAAGGCTCAAAATGCCGAAGGTGAATTAAATCCCGAACTTGCAGAATACCTGATTGACAAAAGCAATCCGATTGATCTGAAACTTGCCCTAATCAATGAACTCGGCTGGGAAATTTCGGGAAGATCAAATTCTGAATTTTTTATGGATTATCTGAAATTGAAAGGATATTTCAATTCAGAAAGTGATTTTTTGAAAAAAGGAGATGCCGGACAGCTGATCTGTTACGCCTATTTGATGGCGATGGATGATTATTTTGATGTGAAAAGAGCGCATCAAATATCAAAAATCGCAAAATCAAAAAACAAAAGGAGCTATTCGATTCATCTGATTGCAGCGCTGATCGAGGCGCAGGATGTGATGGACTCCGACTGGTGTGCTGTATTTCTGGCAACCGACAAAGTCAAAAAAAACAAAAGACTGAAAAGAGATATGAAACCCGAAGCATCAGCAATCATTTTTGAATATATGGATAACTACGAAGAATATTGCGGCTGATTTGGTCAGTCTGTGCAATCATAAAAGAACCCGGCGAGATGACCGGGTTTAATTTTGTGTTTGATTTTAATTTTCAAAAACCTTTAAAAAGTCAAATTTCAGCTTTTTAATTTCATCGATCAGATCATCAAACACCTGCTGTACCGATTTGATTTCATCGATCAGCGCAGATGACTGACCCGACTGGAGTTCACCGACTGTCAGATCGCCTTCAAACATTCCTCTTTTTGGTCTCGCCCTGCCTAACAGTTCTGCAAGTTCTTCTTTGGTCGCACAATTTTCATAAGCTTCAACCACCCGGTTGTAAAATTCGGTTTTCATCATTCTGACCGGACCGAGTTCTTTCAGCGTCAGTATGGTATCGCCTTCGTCTGACTGTACGATCCGGTTTTTGTAATTAGGATGTGAAGACGATTCATGGGTAGCGGCAAATCTTGATCCCAGTTGTACACCGTCTGCACCGAGAACCATCGCTGCCGCAATCTGACTGCCGGTTGCAATTCCGCCGGCTGCAATCAGCGGAACATCGATATGCCGCTTCACATTTGGTATCAGACAGAAAGTGGTGGTTTCCTCTCTGCCATTATGACCGCCCGCCTCAAAACCTTCGGCCACAACCGCATCAACACCCGCTTCCTGTGCTTTCAATGCAAATTTCACACTGCTCACCACATGCACCACCGTGATTCCTTCTTTTTTCAGAATTTCGGTCCAGGTTTTTGGATTGCCGGCAGAAGTAAAAACGACAGGAACTTTGTATTTGATGATGGTTTCTATGTGTTTGTCAATGTCCGGATACAGCATCGGCAGGTTGACACCAAAGGGTTTGTCAGTTGCCTGCTGACATTTTTTCACGTTTTCTTCGAGTACATCCGGATACATGCTTCCCGAGCCGATCAGACCCAGTCCGCCTGAATTGCTGACCGCAGATGCAAGCCGCCAACCGCTGTTCCAAATCATACCTCCTTGAATTACAGGGTATTGTACTTTTAATAATTCGGTTATTTTATTTGTCATTTTTTCGATACATTTGCCCAAAATTATAAAAATTAAAATCAAAGACTGACATAATTTTTTTGGCAGATTTTTTGATTTGACCGAAGCGGCTGATTCAGTAGCAGTCGTAGTATAATAAATGAATAACCTGTAACTTAATAAAGTTTTTTAGTATGTATTGGACTTTAGAATTGGCATCCTACCTGAGTGACGCACCCTGGCCCGCGACAAAAGACGAATTGATAGATTATGCAATCCGTACCGGAGCGCCGCTTGAGGTAGTCGAAAATCTTCAATCGATCGAAGATGAGGGAGATTCCTATGAAAGCATTGAAGAAATCTGGTCAGATTATCCGACAAACGAGGATTTTCTGTGGAATGAAGATGAGTATTAACGAGTATTAAACCAAAGCCCTGAGCGGGCTTTTTTATTTCTAATAATTTCACAAATGCCTGACAACGGCGTATATTTGTGACCAAACACCGGACGGCAAAGGGATGCCGAAAAAATAAGATTTATGAGCATTGTAGAAAAAGTATTAAAAGGTTTTTTGGGTGATAAGAACAAAAAGGACGTCAAAGAGCTGCAGAAGTATGTGGAGAAAGTCCATGAAGCTGAAAAAACAGTATCAGGATTGTCAAATGACGAGCTGAGAGCCAAAACCGAAGAATTTAAAATCAAATTAAAAGAAGCTGTTCAGCCTCAAAAAGACGAAATTGAAAAACTGAAACAGGAGGCGGAGGAAATGGAAGATTTTGATCAGAAAGAAATCGTTTATGATCAGATTGACAAAATCAACCGTGAGGCATACGAAATCGAAGAGAGCATATTGGAAGAAATCCTGCCCGAAGGTTTTGCTGTGGTGAGAGAAACTGCAAGAAGATTTGCTGCCAATCCAGAAATAGAAGTTACCGCATCTGCTTACGACCGCGAACTGTCTGGCTCAAGAAGTTATGTGGAACTGGTTGGCGAGGACAAAGCGATTTGGAAAAACCATTGGGATGCTGCCGGAAAAGAAGTGGTATGGGACATGGTTCATTATGACGTACAGCTGATTGGCGGTTCTGCACTTCATCAGGGTAAAATTGCCGAGATGCAGACCGGTGAAGGTAAGACGCTGGTTGCGACACTTCCGGTTTATCTGAATGCACTGACCGGACGCGGTGTCCATCTGGTAACTGTGAACGACTATCTGGCAAAACGTGACTCTGCATGGATGGGGCCGATCTTTGAATTCCACGGAATGAGGATTGACTGTATCGACAATCACCAGCCCAACTCTGAAGGAAGAAAGAAAGCCTATATGGCGGATATCGTGTACGGAACCAACAACGAATTTGGTTTTGACTATCTGAGAGACAATATGGCAGCTTCGCCCGACGGACTGGTTCAGAGAGAATTGAATTATGCAATCGTGGATGAGGTGGACTCTGTATTGATAGATGATGCGAGAACACCATTGATCATTTCAGGTCCGGTGCCTCAGGGTGACCGTCAGGAATATGACGCACTCAAACCAAAAGTTGAAAAAATTTACAACATACAGCGCGAAGAACTTGGGAAAACGCTGAACAAAGCCAAAAAACTTTTTGAAGAAGGCGACAGAAAGGACGGCGGATTCAATCTGTATCAGGTATTCAGAGGTCTGCCGAAATACAAACCGCTGATCAAATTCCTGAGTCAGGAAGGAATCAGAGCACAGATGCAAAAAACCGAAGGGCATTATATTGCGGATAACAACCGTGAAATGCCCGAAGTCGATCAGCATCTTTATTTCGTGATTGACGAGAAAAACAATCAGGTGGAACTTACCGACAGAGGAATCGAATATCTGTCTCAGGGTATGGAAGACCCGAATTTCTTTGTACTGCCCGAAGTTGGAAATGTGCTTGCTGAAATTGAAGCAAAAAATCTTTCGAAAGAGGATGAATTAAAAGAGAAAGAAGAATTCTTCAGGGATTTTTCAATTAAATCCGAAAGAATCCACACGCTGACCCAATTGCTGAAAGCATACACACTTTTTGAAAAAGATGTTGAATATGTGGTGATGGAAGGTCAGGTGAAAATCGTTGACGAGCAGACCGGACGTATCATGGACGGTCGCCGATATTCAGACGGACTTCATCAGGCGATCGAAGCAAAAGAAAGTGTGAAAGTGGAAGCTGCGACCCAGACTTTTGCAACCATCACGCTTCAGAATTATTTCAGAATGTACAACAAACTTGCGGGTATGACCGGTACGGCCGAAACCGAAGCAGGTGAATTCTGGGAAATCTACAAACTGGATGTGGTGGTGATTCCGACCAACCGTCCGGTGATCAGAAAAGATTTGAATGACAAAATTTACAAGACCAATCGTGAGAAATTCAATGCAGTCATTGAAGAAATCGTTGATTTGTCACAAAACCAAAAACGACCGGTACTGGTGGGTACGACCAATGTTGAGAACTCTGAGCTGTTGAGCCGTGCGCTTCAGCTGAGAAAGGTCGAACACAATGTACTGAACGCAAAACTGCACAAAAAAGAGGCGGATATTGTAACCGAAGCCGGTCGCGCAGGCGTTGTAACCATTGCAACCAATATGGCGGGTCGTGGTACCGACATCAAAATTACACCCGAAGTCAAAGAAGCCGGAGGTCTTGCGATTGTCGGAACTGAAAGACACGATTCACGTCGTGTGGACAGACAGTTGAGAGGTCGTTCGGGACGTCAGGGTGACCCGGGAAGTTCACAGTTCTATGTGTCGCTCGAAGACAATCTGATGCGTATTTTCGGTTCAGAGAAGATGGCGAAATGGATGGACAAAATGGGACACCAGGAAGGCGAGATGATTCAGCACTCCATGCTTTCAAAATCAATCGAAAGAGCACAGCGAAAAGTTGAGGAAAACAACTTCGGAATCAGAAAAAGACTGCTTGAGTATGACGACGTGATGAACAAACAGAGAGAAGGCATATACAGAAGAAGAAAGAATGCATTGTTTGGCGAACGTCTGGATCTGGACATTGCCAACATGATTTACGATACTTCGCTTTCAATCACTTCAGAAGCAAAAAACAACGAAAATTTCAAACAGTTCGAACTCGATCTGATCAAATATTTCACAATGGATTCGCCGGTTGATGAAAGCGGTTTCAAAACCACTTCGGTTGCCGATCTGACCGTGAAAGTTTATAAGGCTGCAATGGAAGATTATCACAATCATCTGCAGATGCAGGCAGAAAAGGCTTTCCCGATCATTGCGAATGTGTATGAAAATCCGGCCAATCATTTCACCAGAATTCAGGTTCCGTTTACCGACGGAAAACGTACGCTGATGGTGATTACCGATTTGAAAAAATCTTATGAGACACAGGGCAAAAAGCTGCTCAAGGATTTTGAAAAAGGAATCGTATTGAGTCTGATCGACGAATACTGGAAAGAACACCTGAGAGATGTGGACGATTTGAGAAGATCGGTTCAGACCGCATCTTATGAGCAGAAAGATCCGCTTGTGATTTACAAACAGGAATCATTCTTTATCTTCCAGCGAATGATCGATCGTGTGAACAAAGAAATCGTTTCATTCCTGTTCAAGGGAGAACTTCCGACACCTGATCCGGATCAGATCCAGCAGGCGAGACAGCAGAAACAGGAAAAAGTTCAGACCAATCAGAATCAGAGAGAATCAGACAGTCAGAGCGGTGGCGGCGGACACAATTATTTTAACAACTCTTCTTCATCCACAGGCGGAGACGCTCCTCAGAGCAGGCCCGAAATCACTGCGCCGAGAACGGTTGTGAAGATCGGAAGAAACGAAAAGGTAGCCATCCGAAATGTCAATACGGGTGAAAAACAGGAGATGAAATTCAAACAGGCACAGCCGCTGATTGAAAACGGCGAGTGGGTGCTGGTTGAAGATTAAAAACCGGAAAAAATCCGAATCAAAACAAAAGACCTGTCAGATGATGAAATCCGACAGGTCTTTTTTGATGAATTAGTTTTATGTTTGTAATTGGGAATTAATCCAATCAAAAATGAAAAAAACAGTTTTGCTGACAGCTTCGGTTTATGGGATAACCGCTGTGATTTTGGGCGCATTCGGTGCGCATTTGTTCAAACAGTTTCTTGCACCCGAAAAGCTGGTCGGATTTGAAACCGGTGTCAAATACCAGATGTACAATGCAATCGTTCTACTGATTCTTGGACTTTTTCTGAAATTTGAAACTGCTTATGAAAAGAATGCGGCAGGCTGTCTGATTATTGGCGGTTTTCTGTTTTCGGTCAGTATCTACTTTTTGTCTTTCGCCGATTTATGGGGAATAAATCTCAAATTCCTCGGACCTGTCACACCGCTTGGCGGACTGCTGATGATCATCGGTTGGTTTCTACTCTTTTTGTTTTTTCTGAAGAATAAATCGAATGTACTGAAAGTATAGTTTCAGTCTGTACTGTCGGTTTCGGTTTCATCACTGCCGCCTTCTGCCGGAACGGGATTTTCGGTTTTTGAATCATTTTTTGACATCGGATCGGAATCCTGAACTTCATCATCAGGCTGAGCCAGTTTCAGTGTGTCTTCTTTTGATTCGGGTATCGGAGCCGGAAACGAATATTGATGAAACAGACTGACCAGCCCCATACTTTCGTAAACCGATTTGTTCAGCCGGTTGCCAAGCGCAATCACACAGACTTCATCTTTGTAATCTCTGACATAAGTCGATCGGTTGCCGTGCCACAATCCCTTGTGATAAAGCAGTTTGTCACCGTTGTCCCATTCGAGCATACGGATTCCGAAACCGTAATTTTTGATTCCTTTTTTCTCGTAACTGTAACCTTTCCAAGCGATTTCCTTTATTTCTTTTGGCAGAAATTTAGGAGAATACATCGCGATATCCATTTGTAATAAATCTCTCGGCGTGGAATAGATATTTTTGTCGCCATAGGTTTTGTCCAAATGGTCATAACCCCATTCTCTGCCGTTTCTGTAATATGATTTTGAAACCCGGTTTGCGTCTTTGTCAAATTCCATCACAAAAGTATTGGTCATTCCGAGCGGTTCAAAAACCATTTGTTTCATCGCTTTCGGATAACTCAGCCCGGTCACCTTTTCAATGATCATCGCCAGCAGCAGATAATTTGTATTGTTATAGGCGAACTTTGAACCTGGCAGAAAACTGACCGGCGGTTTTTTGGTGATCAGCAGATTGAGCACATCCTGATTTGACATCATCTTTGAATTGTCCCAATATGCCTTGTCATCAGACAGACTCAAATAATTGGGCAGTCCGCTGCGGTGGGTGAGCAGATCGATCACTTTGACATTTTCGTAGGGAAACCCTTTCAGATAACTGCTGACTTCTGCTTCAGGGTCTAATTTGTGAAACTGAATCAGTTTGAGCACTGCCAGCGCGGTCAGCACTTTTGAGACAGATGCGATATGGATCGGTGTATTGGCATCGATCGGCGTTTTCTTTTCCCAATCCGAGTAGCCGGTATAGCCTTCAAAGATGATCTGACCCTTCCAGGCAACGATAAGCCCGCCGCTTGCATTGGTCGGAATCCATTCCTGATCAAAAAAACTGCTGATCAGTTCAAACTTTTCTTTTTTTTCGGACGGAGATAATTTTTCAAAATGAAATTCTTTTGACCAGTCAGTCGAATCATAAGCCGGAACCGAACTTTCAGCCAGTTGAGTCTGTCTGACGATTTCATTTTCAGAACTTTTGCAGGCCGGAATGATGAAAATTAAAATTAAAAAATAAACCCAAACACCCAATTTCATTTTTACCGCTAATGATTTTGCGGTCTAAATTAGCAAGAATCCGTTTGGCTGACCAAATATCGGAAGGTTAAAGTTTTAATAAAATCCCGACGCCCTTTCGCCGAGTATGATACTCAACGCCATGGCCACATTCAGACTTTCGGTCTGCTGAATGCTGCCCTGTCTTGGAATAGTAATTTTTTGGGTAATGTATTGAAACAGTTTTTCCGAAATTCCGTTTGACTCATTTCCCATGATCATCAGTCCGTTTTCGGGAAATTTGGTTTTGTAAATATTTTTGCCTTCCATAAAAGTTCCCAACACCTGATGCGGATAGTTTGAAAGAAACTGATCCAGATCGGTATAATTCACATTCACTCTCAGAAATGAAGCCATGCTTGACTGTAGCACTTTCGGATTGTACAGATCGACGGTTTCGTTTGAACAGATGATCTGATCAATCCCAAACCAGTCTGCCATACGGACGATGGTGCCCAGATTGCCCGGATCCCGGACATCGTCCAATGCAATAATAAATCCGTCGGTTTTAATTTCTTTTGGTTCGGGAATCTCACACAGCGCCAAAACAGTATTCGGATGAACCGTCTGACTGATCTTTTTTAATTCTGATTCTGTAATCAGTTCAGTCACAGATTCAAATCCTTCAAAAATCAATTCAGTTGCAAAAACTTTGTGAACTTTGATTTTGCTTTTCAGTACTTCATCCGTAATTTTAATTCCTTCAACAATAAACTTGTTGTATTTTTGCCTAAATTTTTTTTTGACAAGTGAATTGATTAGCTTGACTTCGTTATTGGTTAACATTTGAAATGAGATTTCGTACCGCAAAGATAATATTATCCCTTTTAATCCTGATGTTCATCCTCGGTTGCAGCGCAGTGAAGAAAGTGCCCGATGGCGAATATCTGCTGACCAAGAACAATTTTGAGTACAAAGGAAAGGAAAAACCGTTCAGCTCAAATCTTCCGGCTTATGTAAAACAAAAACCAAATGCAAGTTTTCTTGGATTCCTGCCGATGAAGCTGATGCTTTATAATTCGGTCAATCCGAAATTTGACACCACTTTTATAGAATACAACGATTTGAGCAAACACAGAAAAAACAGAGGAGCGCTTGACAGTCTGCTGGTCAAAAACGGTTTGGAAGAATACAAAGGAAGAAGCCTTTGGCTGAAAAGATTTGTTTTCAATCAGGGTGAACCGCCCGTACTGCTCGATTCGACCATGTCTGATTTTTCTGCTGAAAATCTTGAAAATTATTTCTTTGACCGAGGTTATTTTGATGCCGAAGTCAAATCTTCTTCAAAAACGGACAGTCTGTCCAAAAAAGCAAAAGTATTCTACACCATCGAGCCGGGTGAAATGTCGATTATTAATTCATACAATTATCAGATTAAAGATTCGGTGCTGCAAAAAGATTATGAGAGAATGCTGAATTGGGCACCGAGAATCAAAGTGGGTCAGCGGTATGATATGGACAATTTTGTGGCAGAGAGAGACCGCATTGTCAATTATCTCAAAAACAGAGGTTACTGGAAGTTTAATGATGACGGTCAGGCGATTGAATTCACCGCAGACACCACACAAACCGACAAATCACTTGATATCACACTGCTGATTCCGGTTGAAAAAGACAGCATTTTTGTCAAACAGAAATTTGCAAAATACAGATACGGCGAAATTCATATCTATCCCGACTCGGATCCGCCAAAACCGGGTCAGCCCGAACCCGAATATCTCATCGATACGATTTATGAAGGTTACCATCTGCATTATGTCAATCCGAAAATGAAATACAGACCGAGATTTTTTACTGACGGCATTGTCTTCAAGGAAGGAGATCTGTATCAGATCAATCAGAATATCCAAACCCGAAGAAATATTTCAAAACGGGAAGGCGTAACCATGACCGTATTTGATGAATCCAGAGATTCTGCCAGGGTGATTCAGGGCGACAGCGCCTTGTATCATAAAATGTATTTCAGACCCAAAAAGAAATATGATTTCTTCTACGGTGCCGAACTTTCCTGGTCTGAATTTATGAATTTTGGTGTTTCGCCAAGGGTATCGCTGGTAGCCAGAAATCTGTTCAAAGGAGGTGAAAATCTGGAAACTACGCTCAGAGGAACTTTGGGGAATGTAAATCGAAGATTTTCTGATGCACACGGTTTTTTCAATGCATTTGAAATGTCTTTTCAATCCAAATTGACTTTTCCGTATCTGATGTTTCCGCTCAAAACCGACCGGGTATTTCCAAAAAGATTTTACAAACAGACCGACTTCAGGATCGGATCGTCTCTTCAACGAAACATCGGTCTCGGCCGGGTGACTTATTCCACAGGTTTTGATTACAATCTGTCGCTGCGTGACACCCATTCGCACATGTTCAGTATTTTCAATACCGAATTTGTGAGTAATCTTCAGAAAGACAATTATTTCACCGTATTTGACGGTGACAACAACATCAAGAACAATTTCTTTGACAATTATTATTTTATATACAATCCGACTGCGGCAATTCAGCATTTCAACGGTACGCTGTCGGATGATGAAGTGATCGAAATGGCGCTCAACGATCCGCTGTTTCTGCAATCTTTGGACAGTCAGGGTCTGGAATCGCTGTCAGTATTTGAAAATATGAATTTCAGAAAACAGACAATTTCGCAAAATGTGCTGATTTCTTCAATGATTTATCAGTACACGCTGAATCAGAGCGAAAGAGGCTGGCTGAAGAATCCTTGGTTTTTCAGGGGAAGGATAGAATTCGCCGGGAATCTGCTCAGCGTACTCGATCATGCTTTCGGATTTGAAAAAGTGAAAAGTTCGACCGGTGAAGAAATGGGAACTGTGTTCAGTATTCCTTATTCCCAGTTTGTGAAACTCGATGTGGATTTGAGAAAATATGTAAGTGTCGGACCCAAATCAACTATAGCCGGAAGGGTGTTTGTCGGTGCGGTTCTGCCATACGGAAACACAGATTTCATTCCTTTTGTGAGAAGTTACACTGCCGGCGGTGCAAACGACATCAGGGCATGGGCACCTGCAACTTTGGGTCCTGCCGGAATTCCGAGATATGAAGGCGGTGATGATGTATTTGCAATCGATCAGCTCAAGATACTGCTGAATGCAGAATACCGATTCAATGTGTCGGGTCGGATCAACGGGGCATTGTTTGTTGATGCCGGAAATATTTGGGGAATTGACAAAAAGGATGAGTTGTCGCGTTTCAGATTTGGAAACTTTTTTAATGAATTGGGGATAGGCGCGGGCTATGGTTTCAGATTCGACTTCACCTATTTTCTGCTGAGGCTTGATCTTGCATACAAATTGCATGATCCCGGTTATCTGCAGGGAGACAGATGGCGTTTTCAGGATTTCAAACTGTTCAAACCAAGACTTGCATTTGGTATAAATTATCCGTTTTAAACATAAGTTCTCTATATTTGTATATTCAACAGGCATTAAAAAAATTTAACTATGGGTAGAAAATTTCCGGCCGGTGTAGCTTCCGGTTCTTTGATTCAGGAGATTATCAGAGATGCAAAAGAAAATCAATACGCGCTTCCTGCCTGCAATGTGACCGGATCGGATACGGTCAATGCGGCGATGGAAGCAGCTGCCGAAGTCAATTCGCCGCTGATTATACAGTTTTCAAACGGCGGTGCTGCCTTTAATGCCGGCAAAGGCCTGAAAGGTGAAAATCAGTTTTCTGCCATCAAAGGTGCGGTTGCGGGCGCGCTTCACATCCACGAACTGGCAGAGGCTTACGGTGCGACCATTATACTGCATACCGACCATTGTGCAAAAAAACTGCTGCCCTGGATGGACGGGATGATGGATGCAAATGAAGCTTATTATAAAAAGACTGGGAAAGCGCTCTACAGTTCACACATGCTCGATCTGTCCGAAGAACCGCTGAAAGAAAATATGGAGATTTCAAAAAGATATCTCGAAAGAATGTCAAAAATCGGAATCACGCTTGAGATCGAACTCGGTATCACAGGCGGTGAAGAGGATGGAGTTGACAATACCAATGTGGACAACAAACTGCTCTATACCCAGCCTGAGGAAGTTGCTTATGTGTATGAACAGCTGAAAAGTGTGAGCGATAATTTTTGGGTGGCTGCTGCATTTGGAAATGTACATGGTGTGTACAAACCCGGAAATGTGGTGCTGACACCTAAGATACTCGACAATTCACAAAAATATATTGAACAGAAATTCAATACCGGCAAGAATCCGGTTGATTTTGTATTCCACGGCGGTTCGGGTTCTTCGCATGAAGAAATCAGAGAGGCGATCAGCTATGGAGTCATCAAAATGAATATCGACACAGATTTACAGTTTGCATTTATGGAAGGCGTCAGAAAATATTTTGATGCCAACAAAGGCTATCTGCAGTCTCAGATCGGAAATCCTGAAGGCGATCATTCACCCAACAAGAAAAAATACGATCCGCGTGTTTGGCTCAGAGAAGGTGAAATATCTTTCAAGAAAAGGTTGATTGAAGCATTTGAAAACTTGAACAATGTCGGACGATTGGGGTAATTCGGAACAAATAACAAACGAAGATTTAGAAAAAATGGCTTGGTTTAGAAGAACGAAGAAAAATATTACAACGGAACACAAAAAGGATGTTCCAAAAGGACTCTGGTACAAATCACCAAGCGGAAAAATTGTTGAAACAGACGAACTCAAAGCAAATCTGTATGTAAGTCCCGAGGACGATTTCCATGTACAGATCGGCAGCCAGGAGTATTTTGAAATCCTTTTTGATGATGCAAAATTCAAAGAGCTTGATGTCAAAGTAGTCAGCAAAGATCCGCTGAATTGGGAGGATACAAAAAAATACAAAGACAGGGTCAAAGAAGTGAAGAAATCCACCGGACTCAGCGAAGCAGTCAGGACTGCCTACGGCAAGATGAACGGTATCGAGGTGGTCATCGGCGCAATGGACTTCAAATTCATCGGAGGTTCGCTCGGATCTGCGGTGGGTGAGAAGCTGGTTCGTGCCATCGACCATGCGGTCAAAAACAAAACCGCATTTATACTGATTTCACAGTCTGGCGGTGCAAGGATGATGGAAGCTGCGATTTCGCTTATGCAGATGGCAAAGGTTGAAGCCAAACTGGTCGAATTGTCTGAGGCGGGACTTCCGTATATTTCTCTGCTGACCAATCCGACTTACGGAGGTGTCACCGCTTCTTTTGCTTCGGTTGGAGATTTGGTGGTGGCAGAACCGGGTGCACTGATCGGTTTTGCAGGACCAAGGGTGATCAAAGAGACCATCGGGAAAGATTTGCCCGAAGGTTTTCAGACTTCAGAATTTCTTTTGGAGAAAGGATTTGTAGATATGATTATTCACCGAAAAATCCTGAAAAACCAACTGTCTGAGGCGATTGAGATGATGATGTATGCAGACGCCGAAAAGCCGGCTGAAAAAGTTGCAGAAAAATCAAGGACAAAAAAGTAAAAATTATTTGTTCAATAAAAGGGATTGATTATATTTGCGTCCCAATTGCGAGAATAGCTCAGCTGGTAGAGCACGACCTTGCCAAGGTCGGGGTCGCGGGTTCGAGTCCCGTTTCTCGCTCTTTTTTTGAAATAAACTTTCCCGCCCTGGTGGTGGAATTGGTAGACACGCAGGACTTAAAATCCTGTGGCCATTATGGCCGTACGGGTTCAAGTCCCGTCTGGGGCACAAAAAGTCTGATTATCTCAATAGCCTGATGTCAGTCTTTTTTTGTTTTTAAGCTTAACAGCCAAATGAAATTCAGTTACTCAAACAAAAGACTGCTCACCCTTTTCCTGATCAGATTTCTGCCTTCTCTTGTTTTTTGGTATTTTGCATTGCTCTGGGGTGAAATCTTTTGGATCATCACCATCCTTATGTGGCTTGAAGCTGTCGTTGAGACCGTCTGGTGGCAGAGACGCGGTTATCTTACTGTCGATGAAAATCAAATCCAAAAACATCTTCTTTTTTTGACCGACAAACTCAATGCTGATGAAGTGGATGAAGTTTTTGCCTACGGAAACGAATGGACATTCACGCCAAAAAACAATAAAATCGAAATCAAACTGATGAAAAATTATGTGGCGCCGGGACAGCAAAAAGAATTGGATGAGATTCTGAACAGATTCTGGAACAATGTCAGAAACAGCCGGAACGGAAACCGGAATCAATGATTGAATCGGGTGAATTTAATCTTAATGACTCCTTAATGATCTTACTTAATCAGGTTGTATAATGTATATTGTAAATTTGTATAATGTAAAACCGTCATGCCGAGTGGCTGAGGAACGAAGCTGTATCGAGGCACGGCGGTGGTTTATTTTAACGATTCTCGATACGAGCGCTTCAGGAAATTGTTGCCACTTCTATTTTGACAAAAAAAATTATCTCTGCAAAAACAAATTTTATTCAAAGCGCTCTACTCGAATTGACGAAGGATTAAAATATGATGGGGAGTTTATTTCTTCTCCTTTTTGTCATCAGATGAATTCTCTTTTTTGAATTTCTTTTTTGCAAGATTAATCAAATCATCATACCTCTCCTCAATCAGTGCTTTTTTCTTTGCCCTTGACCACTTTTTTATCTGTTTTTCATATTCTATTGCAAGCTTGATGTCTGTAAAATCAGTATAGAATACCAATTTCACAGGTCTTCTGCTGTAGGTATATGAATCTTTATTCTTTCCACTTTCGTGTTCTTCCATCCTTTTTTCAAGGTTGGCGGTCATGCCGGTATAATAAGACCCGTCTGAGCATTCAAGTATGTAGAGATAGGAAATTTTCATTCCTAAATATAATAATATCTTTTTAATTCTTTAATTTGAATGAATTGTTGAAACCGTCATGCCGAGTGTTTTTCGGAACGCAGTGGAGAAAAATGTATCGAGGCACGGCGGTGTTCTTTAATAACGGTTCTCGATACGAGCGCTTTCGATCTTTATTGACAGAACTTAAATCCGGATTAAAATATTTTCTCAGCAAAAACTGATTTGTTTTAAAAGCGCTCTACCCGAACTGACGGAGTGGAGATTGTCTTTTTTAACATTAAGACATTCAGGAAATTAAGAAAATTAAGTTTATAAATTTCCACAAAAGAAGCCCCGCTGTATAACAACGGGGCGCTCTGTCTATGAAAAAAAACTAATTATTTTACCTCCTCGAAATCGACATCTTCAACGCTGTCTCCTTCTGTTTTGCCGTCTGAATTTGAATCGCTTCCCGCTGAGCTGTCTCCTGAAGCGCCACCCTGCTGACCTTCATTCATTGCTGAATAAAGTTCCTGAGAAGCTGCATTCCAGGCCTCATTCAATTTATCCATCGCAGTTGTAATCTGTGCCACATCCTGAGCCGCATGCGCAGTTTTCAGACTTTCAAGTGCAGATTCGATGGCTGATTTTTTGTCTGCCGGAATCTTGTCACCGTACTCTTTCAACTGTTTTTCGGTTTGGAAAATCAGTCCGTCTGCAGCATTCACTTTCTCGATTTTCTCTTTTGCTTCTGCATCTTTTGCTGCATTTTCCTGAGCTTCTTTTTTCATTCTTTCAATATCCGCATCGCTCAAACCTGATGAAGCTTCGATTTTGATCGACTGCTCTTTTCCGGTTCCTTTGTCTTTTGCAGACACGTGGAGGATACCGTTTGCATCGATGTCAAAAGTAACTTCGATCTGAGGAACACCTCTCGGTGCCGGCGGAATATCAACCAGGTCAAATCGGCCGATCTCTTTGTTGTCGGAGAACATCGATCTTTCACCCTGACCGACTCTGATGGTCACTGCCGGCTGATTATCGGCTGCTGTTGAGAAAGTCTCTGACTTTTTGGTCGGAATGGTTGTATTTGATTCGATCAGTTTTGTAAACACGCCGCCCAGGGTTTCGATACCCAGCGAAAGCGGAGTTACGTCCAAAAGAAGAACGTCTTTTACATCACCTGTTAAAACACCGCCCTGAATGGCGGCACCGATTGCAACGACCTCGTCAGGATTTACACCTTTTGAAGGAACTTTTCCAAAGAATTTCTCAACTTCTTCCTGAATTCTCGGAATACGGGTTGAACCGCCGACCAGGATCACTTCGTCAATATCCGAAGCCTGAAGACCTGCGTCGCTCAATGCTTTTTTACAAGGTTCCATCGATCTTCTGATCAGATCGTCGCCCAATTGTTCAAATTTTGCACGGGTCAAAGTCTGAACCAGGTGTTTTGGTCCGGTTTCGTTAGCAGTGATGTACGGCAGATTGATTTCTGTCTGTGAAGAAGCAGACAATTCGATTTTTGCTTTTTCGGCAGCTTCTTTCAGTCTCTGCAAAGCCATTGGATCTTTTTTCAGATCAACGCCTTCGGCAGCTTTGAATTCGTCAGCTAACCATGAAATGATCACATTGTCAAAGTCATCACCACCCAAATGGGTATCACCGTTGGTTGACAAAACTTCAAAAACTCCGTCACCCAATTCAAGGATAGAGATATCGAAAGTACCGCCGCCCAGGTCATAAACCGCAATCTTTTTGTCGCCGGTTCCTTTGTCAAGACCGTAAGCCAAAGCAGCTGCGGTCGGTTCGTTGATGATTCTCTCAACTTTCAGGCCTGCGATTTCACCCGCCTCTTTGGTTGCCTGTCTTTGTGCATCATTAAAGTATGCCGGAACTGTAATCACCGCACGGCTTACTTCCTGACCCAGATAATCTTCTGCAGTTTTCTTCATTTTTTGAAGAATCATAGCTGAAATTTCCTGAGGTGAATAAGCCCGACCGTCAATTTCTACTCTCGGCGTGTCATTGTCACCTTTTACAATCTTGTAAGGAATGTGTTCAATTTCTTTTGTGTCATTTGAGAACTTGGTTCCCATAAATCTTTTGATCGAAAAAATAGTTTTTGTAGGGTTGGTCACCGCCTGTCTTTTTGCAGCATCGCCCACCTTTCTTTCACCGCCTTCAACAAAAGCGACGATAGAAGGTGTCGTTCTTTTTCCTTCCGAATTTGGAATCACGGTCGGATCGCTGCCCTCCATTACGGCTACACAGGAGTTGGTAGTACCCAGGTCTATACCTATAATCTTGCTCATATTTTTTGGTTTAATTCTTAATTTAATTTTTCTCTTAAAAGTCAATGATTGTGCCAATGGGCGGTAAAACTTGATTTGACATAATTTTATGACAGAATGACAGAATCGGCTCAATCCGGCTGAATTTGCAGATTCCGATTGGCTTATTTATTGATGATCAGTCAGAAGTCAAACCAAAATTCAACCCTAAGATGAAAACATATTTTACAATTTTGATCTTAATTTTATCCTTTAATTTATTTGGTCAAAAAGTCTTTTCGGTCGCCAGTCGGATGTCAAAGTCTTTGTGGTTGATTATGAAAGTCAGTCGGATCTTTTGGTTTATAAAGTCGAATATTCAAATCAGTCAGGGAAAAATGACGGCAAATGGTTTTTCACCGAATATGCTTCACAGGCAGACAAGAAAATATATTTTGTCGATTATGAAAGTCAGGCAGATTTGAAGATTTATTTTGTCAATTATGAAAGTCAGGCAGGTTGGAAAAACAGGTCAAAGATTTATCTGATGTATTGAATTTTTTAATTTTCTGAATTTAATTCATACAGATTTGATTCACCCGGAATCGGTTCAAACTTCATTTCATTTTGTTCTTTAATCCGGTCTGTCAGCAGGATTCCGTCCAGGTGATCTCTTTCGTGCTGAAAAATCACAGCAGTATAGCCTTTGATGGTTTCTGTAATCGTTTTGCCTTTCAGATTCTGATAACTTACATCGACCGAAAAATGTCTCATCACCTGACCTCTTTCGTCAAATGACAGATCGCCTTCGGGGCCGCGCTGCCATTCTTTGGAAGCCGAAACAATCTTTGGGTTCAAAAAAACTTCAAACGGATTATCGGTTTTGTCAAATCTCTGAACCAGTATCATCCTTCGGTTGATTCCGACCTGTGGTGCAGCAATTCCGACACCTTTATTGTCAGGATCATTGACCGACATCAGCATTCTTTCTGCAAGCAGTTTTGTCATTTTATCTTTTGGCCGGATTGGTTTTGAAACCGATTTCAGTACAATCGAGTCAGAAGGATTTGAAAGATTGTAAACCCGCATCATTTCAGTTCGATTTATTTTGATCAGCTGTTTTTCTGCTTTTGAAAACTGATCTGCTTTTTGGCCGTTGGAAATTCCAAAAAGAAAAAGAACTGTCAACATTGAAAACAGCTGTTTCATATCAGTTTCTGTATTTCAAAATCAGCGACTGGAGGATTGCCCAGGTTTCGGCATCCATCACACCATCACATCTTTCGGGTCTGAAATGATACTGAAAAGCCATAATCACCTTTTTGGTCTGATCATCCCAGACACCTGTTTTTTGAATTTCATAACCGTATTTGTTCAAATCGTTTTGAACGGTTTGGATGAATTCAAAGTTTTCAATTTGATCGTACGGAAATTTGGGCAGATAGATACTTTTGTGCGCATCCTCGTACCAGGCACCGATTCCGTAATCCTGATAAAGCTGTTTCCATGGGAATTTCGGTCCCGGATCCTGTTTTCTTTGAGGTGCAATATCTGAATGGGCGAGGACATTGACCGGATCAATTTTATATCGGTCGATGATGTTTTTTGCCAGTTCAGCCACTTTTTTGATCTGCATATTCGGATAACCGTAAAAATACCAGCCGGTGGGATTGCTTTCTGTAATTTCACCCACATAATAACCTTCATTTACAATTTCGATTCCGATTGATGAAAAATTGATATTGTTGATTCCTTTCCAGTAACTCTGACCGGCATGCCATGAACGTTTGGTCTCATCGACCAGTATATAGATTGAATCTGTGAAATCATTCGGTATCAGATAATGTGCGCTTACCTGCTGGGTAGTCAGCACATTGAGTGATCTGTCATTGTCGAGTGCGGTATAGTGCAGCACCAGAAATCTGACTCTTTCATCCTGTCCGACGGCGGGATAAAAAGAACTTGAAATTTTGTATTTGTCGAGATTGGCCATTCTGACCGATTCGTATTTTTCTGTGATCTTGTTGATTACGACTGTATCTCTGATAATTTTATTGACAATTTTGGGCTGACGGCTTGCGCATGAAGTAAGAATAAAAATAAGAAGCAGCGGGCACAGCGATTTTAATTTCATTGGATTAATTTTATGAAACAAAATTAGTTAAAAAGAAATGGAATTGAAAAGACAAAAAAGTGTTCAAACAATTTGCAAATACAAAAGTATAGGACTATTTTTGCGTCCGCTTTTGGAATAAGATTCAAAAGTTGGGGAGAGGTGCCAGAGTGGTAATGGAGCAGATTGCTAATCTGTCATCGGGAAACCGATGCCAGGGTTCGAGTCCCTGTCTCTCCGCTGTTTACGGGGTGTAGCGTAGTCCGGTCATCGCGCCTGGTTTGGGACCAGGAGGTCGCAGGTTCGAATCCTGCCACCCCGACAGAAATCTCAGGATTTTGAGTAGCAGACAATGAGATTTGTGAAAAAGATTTTGAGATTTTTTAGAGATTGCGTAGCTCTCTCAATAGCTGCCGGGAGGATAGAGCATCCCGTCTAAAACGGGAAAGTCTCAGCATCTTGGAATTGAAAAATCATGGTCCAGTAGCTCAGCTGGATAGAGCAACTGCCTTCTAAGCAGTAGGTCTCAGGTTCGAATCCTGACTGGATCACATAAAAATACAAGCGCTTACAGAAATGTGGGTGCTTTTTTTGTTTTTAATTCTGATAAAAAATTCGAACAGCAGAAAACGGAATGGTTTTCCGGTTATGTTGGATCAACCCCAATTTTAATTTTTGGACATAAAAAAACTCCGGTTTTCCGGAGTTTTAAAAGTCATTTTAGACTTTGTGCCCATGGCCGGAGTCGAACCGACACACCCGAAGGCACTACCACCTGAAGATAGCGTGTCTACCAGTTTCACCACATGGGCGCTAATAGGGATGTAAAAATAAATATTTTAACCGAATATGAAACAAAAAATCAAAAATCTTTACTGAATTTTAAAAGAGTTTTTCAGATTGTATGCTTCTATGATTTCTTCCATCGGATAATCAAACCAGTCAGTCTGTTTTTTGATTTTGTAATCTTTGTCCAAATCGAGCCAGATCACAAACTCATTTCCTTCTACCGGCTTGCCGTTGTATGTATAGGGCATTGATTTGCCGGTAACTACGATCGTTGAATCATTGGTTACGATTTTTCTGATTTCAATGCTCTGATCTGTCTCATATTTGAAATTCTGATCTTTCCAACCGTAAAATTGTTCAAACAGAAATTTCGGGTCATTGGTATCGGATTCAAAACTCACATTTCTGTATTCAAAATCAGCCGAATAAAATGACAAAATCCGATCGAGTTCTTTTCTTTTCGAAAACAGATCGAGATAATTCTCGGCGATTTTTTGGGTTTTATTTTCGGTCGTACACGAAAAAATAAATACAGAAACCATCAGAAACAATATCGTTCTTTTCATCATTTTCCCGCTCTTTTTAAATACTGTTCGGGTTCAAAATAAGTCAGACTGTCGGTCAGTGCCACCCAGGTATTGCTGTCTGAATAAGCCCAGTTCTTCACCGAAATTTTTCCGCTTTTTACAGACAGGCCCATGATGGTGCCGTCGTTTACCTTTTGCCAGGAACCGTTTGCATGTCTGCCGTTTTCGCTCATATTGAAAGTTTCATCATTGATAATCAGTTCAACCTCTTTTCCGTTGATTTTGCCCTTATAAGTCCCTTTGTACTGAATGTTTTCAGGATTCACATTTTCTTCGTCCTCATCCGCTGCATATTCGACATTTCCGGCCGAATCGGTGTTTTTCTGATCTTTCTTTCCGCACGAAAATGCAAGGAAACCGATAAACACTAAAGTCAGGATTTTCTTCATCTTTTTGATTTGTATTTTCAACGGCTGCACGCCTGATTTATTACATTACTTTTTTACAAAATTCTCAATGTCTTCTTTTGAAACCGGGTTTCCGCCCAGAATCAGCATCCGTTCCACCACGTTTCTCAATTCACGAATATTTCCGGTCCAGTCGTATTCCTTCAGGATTTTGATGGCTTCTTTTGAAAATTCTTTGATCGGCATGCCCGAATTTTCTGAAAGCTGACTGGCAAAATGTCTGACCAGATTTTCAATGTCTTCCCGTCTTTCGTTTAGTCCAGGCACTTCGATCACAATCACCGCAAGTCTGTGATAAAGGTCTTCTCTGAAACGGCTATCTTTGATTTCTTTTCTCAGATTTTTATTGGTCGCCGCAATCACACGGACATCCACTTTGATTTCTTTGTCGCCGCCCACCCTTGTAATCTTGCCTTCCTGAAGCGCTCTGAGCACCTTTGCCTGAGCTGAAAGACTCATATCGCCGACTTCATCCAAAAAAATAGTTCCGCCATCTGCCAGTTCAAATTTTCCTTCTTTGTCTTTGTAAGCACCTGTGAACGATCCCTTGACATGACCAAACAATTCGCTTTCAATCAATTCGGAAGGAATTGCAGCGCAGTTCACTTCGACCAGCGATCTTCTGTTTCTCGAACTTTTCTCATGAATCTGATGAGCAACCAATTCTTTTCCCGAACCGTTCGGACCGGTAATCAAAACTCTGGCATCTGTATCAGCCACTTTGTCAATGATTTCACGAATTCCCGAAAGCGCTTTTGATTCGCCGACCATCTCATACTGTTTGGCGACTTTTCTTTTCAGCGCCTTGTTTTCGGTGGTCAGTTCACGATTTTGGGTAATCAGCACTTTTTTGTCAAGCGCATTTCTGACGGTGCTCAAAAAGCGGTTCAGATCGGGCGGTTTCGAGATATAATCAAAAGCTCCTTTTTTGATGCAGTCCACCGCGGTTTCAATATCGCCGTGACCCGAAATCATTACAAAAGGAAGATCAGGATTGGTTTCAAGCGCTTCTACAAGCACCTGAACACCGTCTTTTTTTGGCATTTTTATATCTGTAATTATCAGATCATAATCATTCTCAGAAATTTTTGCCAGACCTTCTTCACCGTCGGCTGCCAGATCCACTTCATAATCCTTGTCCTCGTCGAGCAAAATGTTTTTGATCACATTGCTGATTGCGGATTCGTCTTCAATAACCAATATTCTGGGCATATTTTTTCTTTTGGGTTCCCAAATATAACAGCTATTCGGCAATCAGAAAAATGAAGCGGCTATTTCCTGAAAATAAAATAGACAGCAAGCACCAGAAATACAAATCCGATCAGATGATTGGTTTTCAGCGCCTGATCTTTAAAGACGATGATTGTAAAAATTGAAAAAACCACCAGTGTGATCACTTCCTGTATCACCTTGAGTTCCCATAGATTAAAGGGTCCGCCATTTTCGACAAATCCGATCCGGTTGGCGGGCACCTGCGCGCAATATTCAAAAAAAGCAATCAGCCAGCTGAAAAGGATGACTTTGAAAAGACTCAAACCCGAAAACCAGGAATAATCCTTTAATTTCAAATGACCGTACCAGGCAAGCGTCATAAAGCTGTTGGAGACGATCAGCAGGAGGATGGTGTAAACTGCTTTCATTTTTTGAGGAATTTGACGGCTAAAGATAAGACAGCCACCTCTGATTTTGATTTTTTGCTGTCAAAAAAATTATTTGTAACTATGTCAAAATAAAATCAAACCCTAAAACTCAAATCATGAAATTAAAGAAATTTTTGCTGATTCCGGTCTTTTTGGTATTTGTTTCCAGCTCGGGATTCAGCGGTGTTTCACAATCCGACAGCTTTGTGCATCAGGATCATACCGAACACATTGAAGCAACCTGCACCGGAAAGAAAGACTGCCGTGCCTGCAAAAACTGCAAATACTGCAAACACTGCTCAAAGCAGGGCGGTACTTGCGGCGTGTGCAAATAATGTAATAAAGAAATTTTGAGATTGACAGTGCATTTTAGGGGAGCACACAACTCCCCTCAAAAGCACCGTTTTCTGACCATTATTCCGATCAGACAATTGGAATAAAGAGAGGGTCAAAAACAATACAAACACGGCTGACGAATTTTGGGGTTTAGTGTTGGGTTAAAGAGTTTGGCCGGCCGGTTTGTCAGTTAAGTACAAACTTAAAATAGAATTATTGTTTGTGAAATACTCCTTTGGGAGTATATTTTCATTTAAAACGCTGGTCTTTTCAATTTCAGTTTTATAAATTTATCCCAGACAAAAAATAAAACAGTATAAATGGAAATCATCTACTACGGTCATTCCTGTCTTGGAATTGAAACCGAAGGCAAAAATCTTTTGGTCGATCCGTTTCTGACGGGCAATCCGAAGGCGGCAGAAATCGATCCGAATTCAATATCCGCAGATTATATTATCCTTACCCATGCTCATTTTGATCATATTTCGGATGCGGAACAGATTGCAAAACGAAGCGGCGCGACAATTATCTGTAATCATGAAATGGCAATGCACTATCAGTCAAAGGATCTGGAATGTCATGAAATGAATTTTGGCGGATCCAAAGAATTTGATTTTGGAAAACTGAAAATGGTTTACGCCACTCATTCTTCATCATTTCCTGACAATTCATACGGCGGAAATCCGGCGGGATTTGTGCTTTCATCCGGCGGAAAAACAATTTATCTGGCGGGAGATACCGCGCTGACAATGGATATGAAACTGATCCCAATGTTTTTTAAACTCGATCTGGCTGTTTTGCCGATCGGCGGAAATTTCACAATGGACATTGACGAAGCGGTTGTAGCCGCTGAATTTGTGGAATGCGACAAAGTACTGGGCATACATTATGATACCATGCCGATTATTGAAATTAATCATGAGACAGCAAAAAAGAAATTTACAGAAAAAGGAAAAGAGCTGATACTGCTCAATTCCGGAGAAAGCATTGAAGTCTGAAAATCAACCAACGCATTATGAGAGCAAGCGAACCATTGATCAATGATTTGAAGGAAAGATGGGCAGAAATCGGTCATTACAAAACTACAAAAGAACTGAAATTTGAGATTGAGTTTTACAAAAAGATGCTCAATATTTTTCAGATCGGGCCTTCATTCTTTATGATTTTTAATCCGCCGGCATCAAAAATTGAATATGCTTCACCCGAAATCAGCAGCGTGCTCGGCTACAAACCGGAAGAATATGACACCCAAACTTTTCTGAGAATCATCCATCCCGAAGACCTGCCCTATTTTGCCGATTTTGAAGATACGGTTGTGAATTTTAAAATGAATCTGCCGACCGAAAAACTGATGAAATACAAAAGCCGTTACGACTTTCGTATGAAACGCGCAGACGGAGAATATGTACGGATGATGCAGCAATCTGTTACCATTCAGATTGATGACGATGGTGCGGTGCTGAGAAATTTTGTGGTCTATACCGATATATCTGAGCTGAAACACGACAACCGGATGTCGCTTTCATTTATCGGTTTGGAAGGCGAACCTTCATTTGTCAATGTTGAAACCAGCGGAAAATTTATACCGGGCAAAGAAATCCTGACCGAACGCGAAAAGGAAATTGTAAGGATGCTTTCAAAAAATCTTTCAACCAAAGAAATCGCCGGATGTCTGTCGATCAGTCCGCTGACGGTCAAGACACACAGAAGAAACATCAGCCAAAAAACAAATACTTCGACGGTGCTCGAACTGGTGATGAAATCAATTGAAAAAGGATGGATTTGAAATGAAATTCTTTATTCGATAAAAGTCAATCGTCATCATACTCATCATCTTCATCAAAAAAATTCAGTTCATCCGACCGCTGTTCATAGTCCGGCCCGATACCCGGCGGATTGAACAAACCCCATTCGTCGGTAATAAAATGTTTGGGATTAAAACCGGCCACCCAATCGATAAACAGCAATCTGAATTCCTCAATCTGCTCACGAACAAGCAGATAATACTGCACATCTTTGAATCCGTACATGTCCAATGAATGATAACTGACCATCAGATCGCGCGCAGCCTTTCGGATCAGGGTAGCATTTTCCATCTTTTGGTCATAAAGCTTCACAGCGAAAGCACCCGCCAGTTTTGCCTGAATCATCATACTGTCGCTCCTCAGCTGAGACTTCATATATTCCAGATGCTCATTGTCCTCCGGAAAAAGTTCTATGATCCGCTCGATGGTCTCAAAAATTTCCTGTGATTTTTTGAAGATGGGCGTGTCGCGGTAGGGTTTCATTTTATTGTTTTTGGTAAAGATATGAAATGAAGAAGATAGAGTTTTGAGATTAAAAGTAATACAGATTCAAAATTTTGAATACCTCCTCAATGAAAATCCTGTAACTGCATCTTTAATTTTGGGGAATTTCTCCAAATATTTTGCCCCAGGTATCATAAATCCATTTTCCGACTGAAATAAAATCTTCGGCATCAACGGCTGTATCATCGGAATCAACTTTAAATACGCCTTTTAACTGATAAGTAAAACCCAAGATAAATGACCGTCTGATATCTTCCAATTTATTTTCATACAGCAGATAATTGTATTTTTCATATCTGTCTGCAAATTCATCATAAGACAGTTTCAATTCCAAAGGTGATGATTCAAAGGCATCTTCAACCAAAGTGTCGATCATGTTTTTGGTTTCTTTTGCCAATTCAATAAATTCTGCATCGGCGGTATTTAATTTTTCCACTTCTTTCGAATAAGCTTGAAACACCACAATTGAAATCATCAGATATTTAATTTCTTTCCTGATTTTAAACAAATCCTCTTCCGGCGGTTTTGAAGAAAGAAATGATGAAATATAAGTGCTGTTGCCGGATGCTGAATTGTTAAAAGCTGCCAGAACCGACCGACTGATAAAATTTTTCAAATTAATTTCAGCTTGAATATTTGACATCTGTTTTTGGGTTATTTTGATTAATTATAAAACTTAAAAATTTACCTTCTCTTCGAAAGTCTGAATTAGCTCAACAAACTCCTCCGGCAGTTTGTCAATCACAAAATCAGCAATCTCTTTTGGAACTTCGCCGTAAAAAGCAGCCGCCATACCGCCGGTGATGCAGGCAATGGTGTCGGAATCTCCGCCGACGGATATTGCCAATCGGATTGCATTTTCATAATCCGTGCTTTCCAGAAATGCAACGATAGCCTGAGGAACCGATCCCTGACAGGTCTCATCAAACTGATAATCCGGACGGATTTCGTCAATCGTAAAATCAAGGTCATAACCAAATTCTGATGTGATATAATCTTTGATCTGTTGTTTTGACTTTCCGGTTCGGGCAAGAAATATTGCAGTCGCAACCGATTGGGCACCTTTGATTCCTTCGGGATGATTGTGGGTGACTTCAGCCGATCTTTTTGCCATGTCCAAAACGGTCTCCAAATCGTCAAAAGCAAATCCCACCGGACTCACACGCATTGCAGAACCGTTTCCAAAACTCTTGTAGGGATCCATTTCATCGCTGAACAGCCAACCCCCAAATCTGCCGCCATAACCGCGACCGGGATAATGATTTCCGTATTCCCGGATCATTCCGGCAAAATCTTTTTTGTTCAGAATCGCATCTGCAACCGCAATTGTCAGTACGGTATCATCGGTAAAAAAACATTCTGGATTGAACAGATCAAATTCGGTGGATCGGACGTTGTTCCATTCAAATACGGATCCGATCACATCGCCGGCCACAGCGCCCAGTATGGTGTTTGAAACTTTATTTTTCTTTTGTTTGTTTGGTGTATTCATGGTTTTTGATTTTTTAGGTTGTTTTCAAATATCAAATCTACGGTTGATTTCATCTCGTTTGCTATATTTTTCAGCGGTTCTCCAAATTCATTTCCCCTGTTGACAAAAACTTCTGCAAGCGACTGATAATACCACTGCTGTTCTTCTTTTCCGGCATTGAATCTTGTCCAGAGATCGTCTCCAAGCTTTCTGTAATCCTGCAAAATGGCTCTTGTATTATCCAGTTTATCGGCGCAGGAAACCAGCAGTTTATCCATGCTGTCGGTCTTTTGAAGCGAGTTGATGGTATGCTGTTTTCTTTCTTTCCAGCCAACTTCTTCCTGATCGCCTGTTTCAAGTTTTTCCTTCTCGGATGCAGCTGCAACCAGTTCAGCCACCCGATCTCCAAACTTCAGTTTGATCACATCCAGACTGACCGGCGTATCCTCGACCGCATCATGAAGTATCCCGGCGACAATCACCTCCTGACTGCAGCCGTTCTCACAAAGAATCTTCATCACATTGGTGAGATGGCTGATGTAGGGAATGTTGGTTCCTTTTCTGTAATGCCCTTCGTGGGCTTCGGCAACGAATTTTATTGCTCTGAAAATCATATTTTAAAATTTTAGGTTAAACTCAATAAGGATTTGATTGATTGCATGATATAATGATCAACCATAAATTCGCTTTGTAATAAATTATTTTTTAACAATCAACTGCGCGATTTGTTCATCTGTAAAGTTAAGATGGCATAGTGTCAAAATATGTCGTCGGAGAATTATTAATCTGAAAATATCCTATTTACTTTTTTTAACTTATAAATTCAAATAAATAATTATTATAAAAAGACGATCAATATCGAATATGATGAATTGGCCGTTTTAATCATTTGAAATTATTCAGACTGTTTTTATTCCTAATGTACCGGAATAGAATTCGCAATAATAATATCCACCCTCCAATACAGTTTCCAGACAACGGATAATTTCACTGCTTTTGGTTTCACCCTTTGAAAGAAAACCTTGGGGAGCAATCCGCTCTTTTATTTTTTTGAGTTGTTTTCTTTCCATTACGCCGGTCAGGACAACAATCTTTATTTTAGGAAAACTCTCCCTAATCATCTGTCCCAATTGTGCGCCGGATTTTATTTGACCCGAGGAAGTCACTGGAAAATTTAAATCTAAAATTATTAGATCGAAATCGCACTTATTTATTTTCTCCCATCCTCTATCACAATTTTCTGTAATAATCGGTACATAAGATGTCTCAGGAGTAGAAATTTCGGTTATGATCCTAAAATAAGCTTCAGTTATCAGGCTGATGTCTTCAACGATTAAAACGTTTATGATTTGTTTTTCCGCCATTTAATCTTTGATTAAATTTAAGAGGTATGGGTATAGGAAGTGGAAGAGTAAGGTGTGAAAAAGAACTCGGTATCTGGCAAAAGTCAAATACCGAGTTCTGTATGTTTTAAACTTAGCAGCATCCCTACTTTTTAATAACCTTCTTGCTAATCGTTCCTTTAGCAGTGTGAACTTTCAGTACATAAATCCCTGCTGGAAGATTTGAAACATTAATCTTCTGATTGTTAAAATCAACTCTCAACTCCTTGCCGGTCAGGTCATACATTGCAATGCTTTCAATCACGGCTGTTTTTGAATTTATGTTCAGCACATCTTTCACCGGATTCGGATAAACTATCAGGTTTTCGCTGATATTTTCGATTGTACCCATCTGAACTTCTTCGTCTGTCAATAACCATGCAAAGGCAGGGAAACCGGGTATGAAATTTCCAATGCTGGTCCAATCGGTTGCACCTACACCTGCTATATTTTCAGGATCAATAAATACCGGGACTATAGATGCCGGAGCAGCAGAAACTCCCCAGTACCATATATTTGCATTTGGGAAATTTTGGATAGGGTTTTGGATAACCGGGGCAACTGCCATCCAATAAAGACCCGGCTCCATTATGATTTGATTTCCATCGTTTGCGTCTGTAAAAGAAACGGTGATAATCCTACTGTCATTAGATCCGTTGGGGTCATCTTCAATGGTTAACAGTTCTTGAGGAATAAAGGGGAATTCCACTACTCCGGTTCCGGGTTCATCCGGCCTTCCCGATGGTAATACACCTACATTTTCATAAATAAATATACTTAATCCCGCAATTTCAAGTTCCGGATCAAAATTATGAATGTATTCACCATAAATGGTCAATTCACCCAAGGCTACCTCTTCGGTTAATTCAAAAAAGTCAGCACTCAGTATGATTGGAGCCTCACCGGAGTTTGTAGAATTAAAACCGGAAGAATATGCCGAAGGTCTGTTGACCAAAATGTTTTGTGCACTCAATCCCACAAAAAGGGCTGAAAATGCCAACGAAAATAAAATCTTTTTCATAATTGTTTGTTTTTAAATTATTTAATTTTTATTACTTCTGATTTGATTGAGAAATCAATAAACCAAAACTATAGATTTAAAGTTTTCCCCGGTGGTGCTAAACCATCAGATTAATTGCGGGAAAACCGCAAATTTTAGGATTTACTTATAGAAAGTTTGGAAAATTGGATAAGGAAATGCCTGTAACAGTTTACAGATATCCTGCTTTGCGGGAGTTTTTGAGCAGAGTTTCGTCATCTTCTGCATCAAAAATTTCACGAAGTTTTCTTTTTCGGCTCTCTATAGAGCGTAGTGAAAGGGGGATGTGATTGGGCAGGTTTTTGGTTTTGATTCCAAGTGAGAGATATTCAAGTATTTTTCTGTCATGTTCATCCAATCCCGGATCATTAATAAACCGCATATGAAAAATTTTATTGATGGTAGGACTGTAATAAACATTATTGTCCATCAGGGTTTCCAAACATCGGAAAATCTCTCGACTGTTGGTTTCGCCCTTTAGTAAAAAACCTTCGGGATTTATTTTTTTTATAATGTTTTTGAGTTGAACTGTTTCGATTACTCCTGTCAACACAATAATTTTAACATTTGGAAAATTTTCTTTTATTTTCTGTCCAAGCTCTTCACCGGATGTTATTTTTTGATTTGGATTTAAAGGGAAATTTAAATCCAGCAAAATAACATCATAATGTTTATTGTTAATTTTATTCCAAGCCGTATCGCAGTCATTGGCCGATTCATAGTTGAAATACAGTTCCGGCGGCGAAATACTGTCAATTATCCGCTGATAACCTTCTATAATGATTTGATGGTCATCAACCATCAGTAAATTTATGTTTCGTAACTCACTCATCAATCGGAATTTTTAAAAGAATTTTTGTGCCGCCACCCGTGTTTTCGGCAAAGGTAATCTGCAATTTGGCATTCATTTCCTGCGCCCGGCTTTTCATGTTTTTCAATCCCAATCCGGATTTTTTCTTTTTCGGGTCAGTTCCTTTTCCGTTGTCTTTTATAATCAATTCAATGAATTGATCTTCTTTGTCCAGATTGATTTCGGCATGGTCGGCTTCTGAATGTTTGTGGATGTTTTGTATCCCTTCCTGGATAATTCTGAATAAATTGACCCTGACATCGGTATCAAATGTTTCAAACGCTATATTCCTATCGATGTTAACATCAAAGCGAATTTTTTTTGAATTTTGTTTCTTTACATAATCTTCCAGAATAGACGGAAAATCGGTTTGATTAAAATCAACCCTATCCAAATCATGAGACAAAGTCCTGATTTCCTGACTGATTCCCCTAAGTTGGTCAATATATTCAAAACGCTTCTCCTGAGAATCAGCATCATTTTTTTGATTTAGAATTTCCAGATTAAGCTGCAAACCGAAAAGTTTTCCCAAAATACCGTCATGAAGTTCGCGGGCGATTCTTTTTTTCTCTGCAATTCGGCCTTCCTCAAACTTTTTTTGTTGTTTGAGTACCAGTTTGTAAACCTGTTCGTCGGCTTCGTGCTTTTGTTGAATCAGTACCAGTTCTTTGTTTCGGCTTCTTTGCCTGAATATAATAAATAACAGACCCAAAGTTACCAAAATCCCCGATGCAACTGCTGTTATCAATGAGAGCCAGTTGCTAAGCATTTTGCTCTGTGTTTTGTAAGTATTGGTCTCGTAGCGTATGCCGGCGAATTTATTCTGAGTCAGTCGGTCTCTTTGTTGCAAACTGTCATTTAGCTGGATGTATTCCTGAGCATGCTGGGAAGAATTTTCCTTGTCAATCTGAATCAATCTTTTTAGTGTTTGTAAATGCAACCTATTGTCCTGACGGATTTGGGAGAGCGATTTTGCTTTTTCAGCATATTTTTTAGCCAGAATTGTGTCTTTTTTAGAAAGGTAAAAATCGCTTAATCCCAAATTGCAGAGTGCTATTCCGTTTGGATTATCAGTTTCTTCAGCGACTTTCATTGCTTGGTCCAGCCAACTCTTCACATTTTCACTATCACCATATTCCAACCGATTTTGACCTAAATTAACTAATAAAACAATATAAAATGACGGGTTTTCTGTCTTGAGATTTTCGGTTTCATAAAGTGCTTTTTCTAAAAAAGATTCTGCTTTCTTATATTCTTTCTTTTCAGCTAAAATTGAGCCGATATTATTCCAAAGAATCAATTGTTCAATTTTGTATTTCTTTTCGTCCAGATGCTTTCCTGCTTGTTCAAAAAAAGAAAGGGATTTATCAAAATCTCCTAATTCTTTTAATGCGACCCCCAGATTGTTATAAGCTTTATAAAGCTGATAAGGATTATTTTCCGCTTTTTGAAGAAATTCTATGGCTTTGTATACACTCGCTTCGCTGCCCAAGTAGTCCTTTATGTCTTGTTGGATAGTACTGATGTTTAAAAGGACACGAGCTGCATTGTAATTATCCTTCGCAGATTCGTATAACTTCTCGGCTTCGTTATAATAATAGTAAGCGCTGTCAATGTAGTCTGTTTTGTTGTAAAGAAAGAATCCCAAATCCCAATTAGCAGAGGCTAAAGCAGTTGAATCTTTCAGAGCAAGGGCAAGATTTTTTCTTTTTTGATTCAGTATTCTGAAATTCAATGAGTCCCCCTGCTTCAGATAGATTTTTGTGACCGAAGCCAAAACTTTCATCCTGACACTGTCCATTGCTGATTTGTCTGCTTTTGAAAGAATTTCATTGGTGAGTTTCTGTTTTTCATCGGAAGGAAGAGAATTATCTTTCAACTTTTCCAAATCGGGTTGGAAGTCCAAAGATGAAATCCTCTTTTCTTCTTCCGAATGAGAACAAGAAAAAAATATAAATGCAAAAAGAACCGCCAAACCGAATATAAATCTTTTCATAATTTGAAAACGGAAAAAAGGATTTGTAAAAAAATGAAAATTTCATCCTTTTTTGGTAACGAAATATAAGAAAAATAATGAATAGCTTCTAAAAAGGTTAAATGCAATCAGATTATACTTAGCCGACTAAATAGAAAGAATAAACTATAGGCTATCCGGTCGTCTTTTCAATAATTTGAAAATCTAAAAGTTTTACTCATTTTCCTTGAATTACCAAAAAGAAATATTAAACCAAACAGAAAATTACATTAAAAATCAATGAACTGAGATTCTTAATTTTATTTACCCGCTGATTATCAGCATCGATAATTTTGGTTGAGTGGGGAATTCATTTTATAATCAAAACAAAAAAAGCGCCCGCATCTCTGCAGGTACTTACTTTTTTAATCGAGACGGATTTGAAACGGAATTAAGTATTTTCAAATTTTAAAAGTTTTTGAAAAATCTATTTGCTCGATTGTATCAATCTGATGGAAATTTGAAAATATTGGAAAAGACCGGTTTTTAAAAAAGATTCCCCAATATAATTACAATTGCACAATTGAAGTTCGAAGCAGATAATATTTTTCTGTCATTCCCCAACAAAATCAGTCTGAATTAAAAAGCAACTTTAATCTGCTTCAAATCCCCGGCAATTTGAATTTCATTACGACTTCACCGGTTTCTTTGTTGACCTCCACTTTACCGTCTTTTAAACCGCTGTCTTTTCCGGTTGCCATTTTCATCAGCCCCGAGAGGAACTCCATTCCGCTGTTGAGGACTTTTTCTATATCCTCCGAAGATGAAACCTCCCCGGACTTTTCGGAAACGGAAGTTTCGATTTCGGGTTCGGATTCAATTTCAGCAGGTGAATCTTCTTCTGCAATTAAATCTTCCAATAATTCGGGATAAATCGTTTCCTGCTCTACTTCCAAATCCAATTCTTCCGTGACAGGCTCTGCAATTCCCGCCAATGCGGCTTCCAATTCCTGAATAAACTGTGCCCGCCCGGAAGCCGAAAAGTCAACTTCATCATAACCATCCACATTCAGTACCCCGTCAAACAGATTCTGTTTCAGGTTCAAACCCGATGCGATTTTCATTTCAAAAGAATTGAGGGTAACCAAATTAATGACCGTCAACTGGTTACTTCTCTGCCCCAAACGGTCGATTCGCCCGATTCTCTGATTCTTTTTGGCAGGATTCCACGGCAATTCAAAATTGATGACTGTATCGGCCACCTGCAGATTCAGACCGCTTCCACCCGCTTCGGATGAAAGGAATACCTGACAGGAAGGCTCATTTTCAAACTTCTCAATCAGTTTCTTTCGGTTTTTGACCTGAACTTTTCCGGTCAGCTGAACGTAGCCAATCCCAATGTCATGCAGCATACGGCCAATCAGATTCAACATATTTACCCATTCGGAAAAAATAATAATCTTTCTTTGGTTATTCTTCAAATCCAACTTTTCCAAAAGGATGTGCTTCAACTCAATGAGTTTTGGCGAATGATAAGTCTCCTTGTCAATCAGATAAGAGCTGTCGCAGACCATCCGCATATTGTTCAGCAGCAGCATGAGCTTCTGCCAGTCATAAGGCGAAATAAATTTTTTGACCAAAATAGAGGAAACACCTCTCGCAAATGAAGCATGATAATCCAGCTGCACAGGGTGCATATTAACCGGAACGGTGATTTCCGTAACCTGAGGCAAATCTTTGATGACTTCTTTTTTTTCACGCCTTAACAAAATGGGCTTTAGTCTCTGATTCAGTTTTTGCAAATCATAATAACCCACAATTTTGTCTTTCTTGTGAAGATCGAAATAACAGTGCTGATAAGAAAATTCCCACAGAGGCGCCAGAAAAGACGGATCTACAAACTCAACAATGGAGTAAAGGTCGATGAGCCGATTTTCCAAAGGTGTTCCGGTAATAACCAGAGCGTGCTTCTTTTTGAGCCTTTTGATATTTTGAGCGGTAACGGTAGAAAAGTTTTTGATTTTTTGGGCTTCATCCAGGATGACGAAATCGGTATCCATTTGATTCATTTCCGGCAAATCGCGCAATACAGTCTCATAATTGGCAATCAGAAAATAGGCATTGCTGTTTTTGTAAATTTCCGCCCTTTCGTCAGGTAAGCCTTCAACCACAACTGCCTCTTCATCGCTGAATTTCTCAATCTCCTGCTTCCATTGGGATTTAAGAGAAGCCGGACAGATGATAAGACAGCGTTTGAAATCAAAAAGTTTTTTCTTCATCACCGCCGTCCCGATGGCCTGAAGTGTTTTACCCAATCCCATTTCATCGGCTATAATCGCACCGTCGCGGAAAGCGGCAAACTGAATCCCCTGTTTCTGATAGGGGAATAATTTGGCTTTCAGCAATGAAAAGTCCGGGGTTTCCGACTGTTCTACCGCTTCCAGCATTTCCCGATTCCAGGCTTTCTCCACCCTCTCTTCCACCTCCTTACGGATTTTAATAAGCGGAATATCGGCAGCATCTCTTATAAAAAGAAGGAAATCCCTTACATTTTCTTCTTTGATGAATTGGCTTTCTCCAAAATATTTCTCTATCAGCGCAGCCGCATCCGGTTTCATCTCATGCGGATAAAACCGGGTGATACGGTAATCGTTCAACGGATCCAAATAGATTTCAATAAAAGGGTAGATTTTACTCAATTTATTGAAAAACCTTTTATCGGATTTCAGGGTGTGGAAAGCATATATCAGATGTTTGGTCGTCCCCAATTTATTGGTTTTCAAATCCGGATTGTCGATATATCCGGTTTCATTTTTGAAATCCCGAAGGGTAATTTTATAGGTAATCCCCTTTTCATTGGTCAGTTTATGTTCACCGTAAATATTATCGGCAAACACAATCCGGTAATCGGCTTTTTCGGCCTTTTCCCTTCTCTCGGCCATCACCCTTTTTATCATCCCTTCGCGGGAATAGGTTTTTCCTTCTTCGTGTACCTTGGGTTCGGTTTTCTGCAAATCTTCCCTGATTTGAAATAAGGAGGCTGCACTCTCGGGTGTCCAATCCTTTTGAATCTTCTTTTGACTGCAATACCAATCATTTTCATCATAAGAAATCAGCCATTCTTCATCTTCTCCCTCCGGAGATTCCACCAAGACTTCCCATCGGTCTTTGCCGTAGGTCAAAACCTGACAGTTTCCCGAAAAATAAAGCTTTTGGGCTTTTAAAAATTCCTCTTGGGGTAAAATTTCCTTCAGTTTTTTTATTTGCAAATTGAGGGATTCCAAAATTTCTTTCATTGTGTGATCTTCTTATGAGCTTCCAAAAATAAAGAAAAGGAATGAGGTGGACAGTGTTTAAAGTTTGAAGTTTTTGACCCAATCCGAAAACTTTTACCATTCAAATATATTAATAACAAAAAACACACTTGTAAATATGTAAATAATTGTATATCAGTATATTTTATTAGAATTCAAACCCAACCCGGACTGGTCAGGTTCTAACCTGCATAATTCACCGCAAAAGGGATTAATTATTTAAATCACTGTAAATCAACTATTTAATCAATTATTTAAAAAATGTTTTATTCTTAGAATTTAAATGGGATATATTCTTTTGCTTAGATTATTTTGTGCGTCTTCTGTGTTGCAAGAAACAAAATAATCTTATGTATTAAGCAGGCTGAGATTTTCGGATTGAACCAATTTTCCTTTCGGTTCTTATTTCCCAAAAATTTTAAAAAAGAATTAAAAATTTTTTGGATTTTTTAATTTGATTGATTTTAATCATAAACAACAGATAAACAGATTGATAGGATAACTATGTTTGTCAAATTCAAATTCTGATTCAAAATAGATGTACTGATTCTTTACAAATGTAAAAATGCAGGACACTGTTTTTTTAATTAAATTTATTTTCGTGCCAAATAAATACTGAAAAACTTCCGTAATGGTATTTTAGAAACAGTCAGTAATTGCTCTTTCATGAATAATTTTTACAACCAACCCTAATCAGAGCAAAAAATTATTACGGAAGTTTTTTGACCTGAAAACTCATAATTGATGAAAGACCCGACTTGGCGGGTCTTTCGTTATTTTGAGAGAATCTGTTCACTGTTCAGTTTTTCCCTGTATTCTGAAGGTGTGAGTCCGGTAAATTTTTTAAATGCTGAATTGAACGCAGATTTGGAATTTAATTTAACTCGCCAAAACTTTAAAAAATAAAAAAAACCGTCCTGGAAAGAACGGTTTTTTAAAGAAGTGCCCCTCCCAGTACAATTTTCGAATCATTTTTTAGATGACTTAAAATTACTTTCAAAATAACAATCAATACATACTATTGATTATCAGTAAAGTATGAATATATTGTAATTTTTCAGGTTAGATTTTTAAGAAACTCTCTAAAATGATTCGAACTTTTTTAGATTTTTATGTTAGGATCCTCTATACTTCTGCAAACGTATTTTTTGCTGTAAAATATTCTTGCTTTCTTTTCTTCTGAAATTATCAAATTCATATAAAGTCAGGGAGCTCCCTGCAGTATTCTTGTAATTATTAGAAAAGTGGATTAACTTAATCATTAGAACCAATATTGTCCTGCAATATTGATATTATTCACCTAAAAACTAATGACATGAAAGAGATTATTTACAAAGAATTTTTGAAACAAATTCAAAAAGAAGAGAGCGCCTTGAGCTTATCTGCAAACAGCATTATTGAAGAATCGTACGGAATGATAGCATTTCTTCAAAATTTATTGAATGAATTAAAAAGTTGTGTTTTGAAAACCGGATTTCTAAACAGAGAAGTGGAAATTGATTTTTTTAGAAGGGTTAAGCCAAATATTCTGGGTAAGCTGGTTTATTACAACAAGGTTTATCGCATTGAAACCATCAGGCCTGTCAATAATGGCAAAATGTACTACAATTATTTCTCGATACAATTGGCAAACCTGAAACGGGAATATATAGAACATATATGTAATTCGGATTTTTTCAGGTATTACCGATCGGGAAGAACGGACCGTGATGATATTTATTTCCGGCGTGGTCACATAAATTATTATGATGGACTCAACAGTATTGTATTCGAAATTGATCCGGCGTTCTCAACTTTCTACGACTTCAAAATCTCAAGGATTATTGCCAATGAATTACTTTACTCGTATTTGCTGACTAAGATCAATCCTGATGAAGACCCGGATATGATTTTAAAAGAGCATGGAAATTCAAAAGAGATTTTCTGGACAAACAGTAAAAATGCAATGATAGAACTGATTTACGCATTGTATGCTGCGGGGGTAATCTCTCACGGGAAAATAGGGATAAGGAAAATCGGGCTGATTTTTCAGGTTCTTTTCGGCATTCAGCTCGGCGATTTGCACCACGCTTTCCACAGAATGAAAACCAGAAGCGGTTCGCGAACGGCATTTTTGGATCAACTGAAAATTTCATTGGAAGAATACATGGACAAAGATTTGTAATCCCATTTGTCTTTTTGCTTTATAGGGCGATACATCAAAAGTGTATCGCCTTTTTGGGTTTCTTCTTATCTGCCCATCTGTGTCAATTGGTAAATACAGACTAAAAATATAACCGAAAAGTTTCGGACCATCAGGGGAAGCTGTAAGCCAACGATTTATATCAATTGCAAAAGTTATTAAAAAACCACTAAACCAATTGGCAGGGATTGGCTTAAAAAGACAGATGATCAAACCAATTTTGCATTACAAACTACAAAATAGAATGCAATGAACATCGACAGAATGGAGTTTCTTGCCTGGATGGAACGAATAATGAGTCGTTTTGATATCCTGTCTGAAGATATCTCAGAAACAAACAGAAAGTACACACGGATTGATGGCGAGGAATTGCTGGACAATCAGGATTTATTGCAAATGCTGAAAATCAGCAACCGGACGCTCCAGCGATACCGCTCTATCGGCAAGCTCCCGTATTATACGATAAGCGGCAAACTGTATTATAAACTTTCTGATGTTCATCAATTCATACGTGAATCCTTTAATCCGCCGGTAACTAAATAAGAAGCCGATCAATGCCAAATGACGCCTTCAACTGCCAAAACGAATCTTGTGGTAACCGCCTGATATAATTTCGGCATTATTACTATAAAATTTCAGATTATGAACGAAGAAACAATCAAAGAAAAAGCTGTCGGGAAGGCTGCAGAGCAGTCACCTGAACAACTATCGGACATCTTATTGGTATTGGATAAAGAAAAGATGAGAATCCAGGCTGTAAAAAGCATTGACAAGGACGGAAAGATGGAAACGGTATCGCCGACAAAGAAAAACCAAAATGAGTTTATGCGTGTGGACAAACACGGAGATTTCGTGTCCAACTTCCTTTCCAACTTTTGGAGACAATTAAAAGATCCGACCCGATTTTCATTTTTTAAGGTAGATGCAGATGAGGCCGTAGAAAAGGCAAAGCAATTTCAAAAACAGATCAAAGATCCCACTCCTGAGGGAAAAAAAGAAATGGCACAATACGAAGTGAGAAATGAGCCCGAACAAGAACAAAAACAGGAGGAACAAAAACAAACAGAGCCGGCACAAACAGCTGCTGAAACTGACAACTACCGTTATCTGCCGGAGGAGATTGATTGGGAAACCATGAATAATCTGGGATTGAATAAGGATCGACTTGAAAAATTGAATGTTCTGGATTCATTGTTAAAGGGCTATAAGACAAATGTGCTTGTGCCGGTAAGTATCAATTTGGACAGTGCCATAATCAGGACAGACGCACGTCTGTCTTTACAAACAAATGCAGAGGGAAAGGTTGTTGCTGCAATTCACGGCATTCGGCGAGAACCCGGTCTGGACTATGAGTTCTTCGGACACAAATTTACAAATGAAGACAAAAAGAACCTCCGTGAAACCGGCAATATGGGACGGGTAGTAGAATTGAAAAACCCAAAAACAGGAGAAGTAATACCTTCTGTTATCAGTATTGACAGACTTACCAATGAAATTATCGCCTTGCGGACGGAATACATAAAAATTCCGGAGAAAATAAAGGGAGTCAATCTCAACGATGAACAAAGACGCACTCTTTCAGAAGGTAAACCACTTTTTATCAAAGGGATGTTATCAACAAAGGGAACAGCCTTTGATGCCAAAGTACAGTTCAATGCAGACAAAAGATACGTCGAGTTTTTGTTTGATCGAAGCAATAACAGACAATTTCATAATAATCAGCAAACCAATCAGCAGAACCAACCGCAGGAAGCGCCGAGAACTTTCAGAGGAAAAGAACTGGATGGTGAGCAGTACAACAGGTTCAAAGATGGCGAGTCTGTCTATATTGAGCTGACGGATAAAAAAGGTCAGCCCTATCAGGGATACGTGACTTTCGATAAAGAAAACGGGAAAACCATTTTTGAATTCCCAAGCCGATATAAGGAAAGACTAAAGTCAGCAGATGCAGACAAAAGGCAAGCCGAAAACAATTCCAATGACATTAAGAAAGAACGCTCAGATAAAATGGTATCTGCAAAATCAAAAACCAAAAAAGTAAGCTGACTATGAGAACAGTTATTGCCGAAAAACCAAGTGTGGCGAGAGAAATAGCCGGTCTGCTGGGTGCCTCCGATAAAAAAGAAGGATATCTGGCAGGCAACGGCTATTATGTTACCTGGGCATTCGGACATTTGATAGAGCCCGGGATGCCGGAAGATTACGGTATTTCAGGCTTTGACAAGGCTACATTGCCGATATTGCCGGATCCGTATATTTTGACCGTTCGCAAGTTTAAAAAAGACAAAGGCTATCAGATTGATACAGGAGCATTAAAGCAATTGAGAATCATCAGTAAACTATTCGATAAAAGTGAAAGTATTATCGTAGCAACCGACGCCGGACGTGAAGGAGAATTGATATTCAGATATATCTATGAATATCTGAAATGCCAGAAACCATTTCAGCGTCTTTGGATCAGCTCGCTTACCGAAAAGGCTATCAAACAGGGGTTTGATAATCTGATGGATGGAAGTGATTTTGACGGATTGTATCTGGCGGCCCGAAGCAGAAGCCGTGCCGACTGGCTGATTGGCATCAATGCAACTCAGGCGCTGAGCATAGCAGCCGGCAATGGAATCTACTCTTTAGGCAGGGTTCAGACACCGACTTTGGCCTTGATCTGCCGACGGTATTTGGAAAACAAAAATTTCACGTCAAAAAAATACTGGCAGATTCAATTGTCTCACCAAAAAGAATATGTTGATTTTAAGAGTCTTTCCACAACGAAATGGGAGAATCATAAACTTGCCAACGATGCGCTGAAATCCGTTCAGCGCTCAGGAAGCGCTATTGCAGATTGGGTGAAAACGGAAAATGTAACCGAGCAGCCGCCACTTTTATTTGACCTTACCGGCCTTCAGAAAGAAGCCAATAAAAAGCTGGGACTATCAGCAGCGGAGACATTAAGCATTGCCCAAAATCTGTATGAAAATAAATTCATCTCTTATCCGCGAACCGGAAGCAAATATATTCCGGAAGACATTTGGCCGGAAATTCCCGGACTTGTCAGAGCACTCCAGAGCAAAAAATCCTGTAAATCTGCCTTGGACAAAATCAAATGGGGGCAATTCAATAAAAGGATAGTAAACGATTTACGGGTTACTGACCATCACGGACTGTTGATTACAGATAAAATACCGACGGCACTTGACGCCAAAGCAGACAAGATATATGATATGATCGCACTTCGGCTGCTTGAAGCAATTTCACATGCCTGTGTCAGGGAAATAACAGAAGTCTGTTTACAGGTATTACAATACGATTTTAGTGCAAAAGGATGTAAGATACTTGAACCGGGCTGGCGTGGCATTAAAGGCAGCTTTTCTGATGATGGAATTCAAACAACTGAAGAATTACCCGATTTGAAACAAGGCGATTTGGTTAGAATCAGAAATGCTTCAATTTTAGAAAAGAAAACCAAAGCGCCTTCACTTTATACAGAGGCGGGGCTTTTGTCGGCTATGGAAACGGCAGGCAGAGAAATTGAAAATGAAGAAGAACGGAAGATATTGGAAAACATCGGCATCGGAACTCCGGCTACAAGAGCAGCAACAATAGAGATTTTATTTTCACGCAATTATATTCAGCGAAAAAGGAAAGCTTTAATTCCCACAGATAAAGGCATTCGGGTATATGAACTGGTAAAAGACAGAAAGATTGCAGATGTGGCGATGACCGCAGAATGGGAATTGGCATTGCAGAAAATTGAAAACAAAAAGCTTGACGAAAACGTTTTCCTCCGTGAAATAGAAAACTACACAAAGTCGGTAATAGATGAATTACTGCAAACGCCATCAGCCGAAGAAAATCAGCCGGAACTCTGTTGTCCAAAGTGCAAAAAGAAACGACTGATTATTCGGGACAGGATAGTCAAATGCCCCGATGAGGCCTGTAAATGGGTGCAGTTCCGTAATATTTGCGGAGTGCAGTTAGGCATTGCCGAAATTGAAAACCTCATCATCAATGGTAAAACATCACTTATCAGAGGAATGAAAAGCAGATCGGGAAAGAAATTTAATGCATTTATCGTTTTGAATGACAAAGCTGAAAGTTCATTTGAATTTGAGAAGAATAAATCCAAAAAGAAATAATCATTTTAGCTTTTAATAATTTTCCATAATCTAATTGGCAATGTCGGATAAATTAATAATAGGACAGAAAGAGATTGAAGGTTTGATCCATACAATTCGTGGTAATCAGGTGATGTTAGACAGCGACCTGGCTTCACTGTACGAAGTAGAAACAAAAAATCTCAATAAAGCAGTAAAACGTAATTTGGACAGGTTTCCTGATAAATTCTGCTTTCAGCTGACCGATGATGAGTTTGAAAACTTGAGGTTCCAATTTGGAACCTCAAGTTTAAACTACGGAGGAAGACGTTATTTGCCTTTCGTTTTTACCGAACAGGGTATTGCAATGCTTTCAGCCATATTACGCAGTGCGATAGCAGTAAAAGTAAGTATTGAGATAATGAATGCTTTCGTTGAAATGCGACGTATGCTGGTGAGCAACGCTACATTGCTCCAAAGATTGGATAAAATAGAAATTAAACAATTACAAGCCGACCAAAAGTTTGAGCAAATTTTTAAAGCCTTGGACAGCGGGAAACTTCAAAGTGAAAAAGGAATTTTCTATAACGGGCAGATTTTTGATGCCTACAAATTTGTGTCGGATATTATTCGAAGTGCGGAGAACTCGGTCATCCTTCTGGATAATTATGTGGACGATACTGTTCTAACCCTATTAGGCAAACGAAAGGAAAATGTCACCGCAAAAATTTACACCAAGGGCATTGGTAAACAGCTACAGCTGGATGTACAACGGTACAACAGCCAGTATCCACCGATTGAAGTTGAAAGTTTTACCGATACTCACGACCGCTTTTTGATCATAGACAATACAGAGCTTTATCATATCGGCGCATCGCTCAAAGACCTGGGTAAAAAATGGTTTGCCTTTTCAAGAATGGATATTGAGGTGGGCAGGATGCTTCAACTCCTGAACAACAACTAAGCCTCTAACAATTCAGAGGTTTTTTATGCTCTGTTGTGCCAAACACGGCCTCCCACAGCCAACCGCTGCCACTTCTGTAAAAGCTCTTGCTTCCTGCTCTAATTTTAGACTTCAAGGAAAATTCCAAACAAAATTTTAGTATGAACACAAAGCAAAAAGAATTGTCGTATTTCAGATTACGACTACAGGAACACCTCTACGGTAGCTTTCCCGAAAAGGCTTGGGATGAGAAGTTTATTGAGCAGCGCTCCACACTTGCGGCAAATGTCTACGAAGGAGCATTTCTTTCAGGGAATGCCATTAACCAATGCAATGAAATTGCCAATTACGTTCTTTTTGAAGGTCTGCACTTTTCAAAATTCGACACCGTTTTCCAAGTGGTATGCAACGAGTTTGATATGATAATGGCAGACGAAGAACTGCGACCGTTTGCCCTAAAAATGTTCCCCATCTGCGAGCCTGTTTTCTCCAACTATGAACTAACCGATGATTTCGCATACGGCAATGAATTTGACCTGCTCTATACCGAAGTAACCGGAATCATCGCAATATGGATACAGGAAAATGGGCTTCATTAAACGTCAGCATCTCCGACAGAATATTGATGCCCTGCGAATTGCTTTCAGATTGGAAAAGGAGAACCGGCAAGCCACCGCAGAGGAAAGACTACAAATGACGCATTACAGCGGATTTGGCGGTCTTAAATTCATTCTCAACCCCGTCGAATATGAAACAGACATCAGCCATTGGAGGAAATCCGAACTTGAATTATTTCCGATAACACAGGAACTCCACCGGCTGCTCAAAGAAAACTTCGAAGACGATAAGCAATACCGCAGGTATGCAGATAGTATGAAAAGCTCGATACTCACGGCTTTTTACACACCGCCCGAAGTCATAGATGCTATATCCATAACATTGAGGGAGAGTGGTTTAAATGTTGATAAATTCCTCGAACCCTCCGCAGGGGTCGGGGCTTTTATTCAATCCTTTGCAGAGAGCCAAACAAAAGTTACTGCGTATGAAAAGGATCTGCTTACAGGCAAAATCCTGAAGTACCTTTTTCCCGAAAGCAATATTCGTATAAGCGGCTTTGAAGAAATACCGGAAAAAGAACGAAACACCTATGATGTCATTGCAAGCAATATTCCATTCGGCGATACCTCCGTATTTGATCTTTCCTATTCGAGAAGTAAAGATGCAGCGAAAATACAGGCTGCCCGGAGTATTCATAATTATTTCTTTTTGAAAGCAAATGACATGCTTCGTGATGGCGGTTTACAGGCTTTTATTACCTCACAGGGAGTATTGAATAGTCCGAAAAATGAGCTGATACGCAGGGCATTGATGGAAAACAATCGTTTAGTCTCGGCCATCCGCCTGCCCAATAATCTTTTCACAGAATATGCCGGTACGGAGGTTGGTTCTGACCTGATCATCCTGCAAAAGAATATGGCAAAACAAAGTTTGTCTGAATCGGAAGAACTGTTTTGTCAAAGCAAGGAAACGATGTACGGAACACCCGGTAATGCTCTGTTTGAGAACGGCAAAAGAATTGTTCACACACAATGGAAATTAGACACAGATCCGTACGGGAAACCTGCTCTTATCTATACTCATAATGGCGGAATTGAAGGCATCGCCAAAAGCCTCAGACAGATGCTCACAGAGGATTTTGAAAATCGTTTGAATGTATCCTTATATAATGGAGAAAACATAGATGAGCCAGTCCAAATTCCAATACAACCCAAACTCGTTCCTCTAATTACTGAGCGTGAAAATATTCAGGCAGAACGACCTCGTTTCACACAACCAACCCCAATAAAAGAAAGTCCGCAGGAATTAAAGCAGTTGAGCATTTTCGACCTGTTTGAAAATGATGACGAAAGTATAGCCGTTTTAGCTCCTCCAAAAAAAGCAACGCAGATTAAAAAACAAACTGCCAAGAAGCAACGGGCTAACATTGGTCGCCAAACCGACCTGTTCAGTTCGACAATGCAACAGCCTTACACTGCTCCTGTTTCCAATGGCTCGGTCAAAAGAACTATCCCCTCCAATGGAACAAAAAAGGAAGCTATCGGCGATTTATTTTCACAGGTAAACGGGAATGGCCAGACTGACAAGCCAGCTATTTCCGTACCTGTTCCTGCAATCATTCCTGAACCGGCTCCGTACAGTGGCGAATTGCAATCGTTCCACCGTAACGATTGCCTTGTTGTTGATAATGGCTGGGTAGGTCATTTACAGGAAGTGGATAAAGAGGATAAAACGGCAATGTTCCACCCATTACAATTACCGTCTTTGCAGAAAGCAAGAGCCGAAGCGTATATCGGAGTACGTGATATTTACCAAGAGCTTTACAATAAAGAAGCAGAGCTACAAACCGAACATAAAGAAGAACGGGAAAATCTCAATCGCCTGTACGATGCTTTTGTAAAAAGATACGGAAACCTCAATAGTGCCGATAACATTAAGCTGATTAAAACGGATAGAGCCGGAAAAGAAATTCCTTATTTGGAGCGTGTAAAAGGTGGTGTTATTCATAAAGCGGATATTTTCAGCCACCCTGTAAGTTTTTCCACGACAACATTAGCAACCGATAACCCCGAAGAAGCATTAGCATCATCGCTGAACAAATACGGAAGCGTGGATTTGGACTATATGTCTGAAATCAGCAGTATGTCTGCCGATGCTTTGAAAGATGCTTTGCACGGTCGTATTTTTTACAATCCCCTGCAAAGGGAATACGAAATTTCCGAACGCTGGATAGCAGGAAACGTAGTAGAGAAAGCACAGGAAATAAGAGAATATGTAGAAAGCAATCCCGAAGATACCGAAGCAAGGCAAAGCCTTACGGTGTTGGAAGAAGCCCGACCAAGACGTATCGAGTTTGAGGAACTGGACTTCAACCTCGGTGAGCGATGGATACCCACAGGCATCTATGCCAAATTTGCATCGCACCTGTTCGATGCGGAAGTGCATATCCATTACTCTGACAGTTCCGATGATTTTTCCGTAATCTGCAATCGGGGCAATCAAAATATATGGGTAAAATATGCGGTAAAGGCTGAAAGCCGGACGTTTGATGGCGTTGCCCTGCTCAAACACGCCCTTGTCAATACTACACCCGATATAACCAAAAAGGTAGAAATAGATGGTAAGGAAGTTAAGGTAAAAGATATGGAAGCCATACAAATGGCAAACACCAAGATTGACGAAATCCGTACTGCTTTTACCGATTGGCTACATGCACAGAATAACGAGTTTAAAAACAGGCTGACCGACCAATACAACGACAAGTTTAATTGTTTCGTTCGTCCAAACTATGACGGAAGCCATCAGGAGTTTCCGGGATTAGACCGTAAAGCATTGGGTATCGAAGACCTGTACGGGAGCCAGAAAGATGCCGTATTGATGATTAAACTCAATAACGGTGCTATCTGCGATCACGAAGTAGGTGCAGGAAAAACATTGATAATGTGTGCGGCAGCACAGGAAATGAAGCGTTTGGGACTGGCTCACAAACCAATGATAATCGGACTAAAAAGTAATGTACACGAAATAGCAGAAGCCTACCGCACAGCTTATCCACACGCTAAAATCCTGTTTCCGGGCAAAGAAGATTTTACAGCGCAAAAACGCCTGCGAATTTTCGGGGATATTAAAAACAACGATTGGGACTGTGTGATTTTAACACACGACCAGTTTGGCATGATACCACAATCGCCCGAAATCCAAAAGGAAATCCTCGAAATAGAATTGGATAACGTGGAGAGAAACCTCGATGCGATGCAGTCACAGGGAGCTGAAGTAACAAGAGGTATGCTTGCCGGAGCCATTAAACGGAAAGAAAATCTTGAAGTAAAGCTAAAGACTTTACAGCACGATATTGAAAACCGAAAAGATGATATTGTCGATTTTAAAATGATGGGCATAGACCATTTGTTTATCGACGAGAGCCACCAATTTAAAAACCTGATGTTCAACACCCGTCACAGCCGTGTAGCGGGCCTGGGTAATGTGGACGGTAGCCAAAAAGCCTTGAACCTATTGTTTGCTATCAGAACCATACAGGATCGTACCGATGCGGATATGGGGGCAACCTTTCTTTCGGGAACAACTATCAGCAATTCATTGACGGAATTGTACCTCCTGTTCAAATACCTGCGACCACGAGCATTGGAAAAACAAGGCATTAACTGTTTTGATGCTTGGGCGGCAATCTATGCCCGTAAAACGACTGACTATGAGTTTTCGGTTGCCAATAATATCGTGGCAAAAGAACGTTTCCGCTACTTTATCAAAGTACCGGAGCTTGCACAGTTTTACTCGGAAATTACGGATTACCGTACTGCAAAGGATATTGGCATTGACCGTCCCGTCAAAAACGAAATCCTGTACAATATTCCACCCACGCCCGACCAGGATGTATTTATCAAAAAACTGATGGAGTTTGCCAAAACAGGGAATGCCACCTTGCTCGGAAGGTCTCCATTATCTCCGTCAGAAGAAAAAGCAAAGATGCTTATCGCTACGGATTATGCCCGAAAAATGTCGCTGGATATGCGTATGGTCAGTGCAAAATACGATGACCATCCTGACAATAAAGCCTCACATTGTGCCCACAATATTGCGAAATATTACAACCAATTCAACGCACAGAAAGGAACGCAGTTCGTTTTTTCTGATTTGGGAACCTACAAACCAAATGAATGGAATGTGTATTCTGAAATCAAACGTAAACTCGTGGATGACCACGACATACCTGCTCACGAAGTCCGATTTATACAGGAAGCCAAAACGGACAACCAACGTAAGGAATTGATTAAAGGAATGAACGAAGGCAAGATCCGTGTGCTGTTCGGCTCAACGAGTATGCTCGGCACAGGTGTCAATGCACAGAAAAGAGCTGTTGCCATACATCATTTAGATACACCGTGGCGACCAAGCGACCTTGCACAGCGTGACGGTCGGGCAATACGCAAAGGGAATGAGATTGCCAAGTTCTTTGCTGATAATAAAGTAGATGTAGTGATTTACGCCGTTGAAAAATCATTGGATAGTTATAAATTCAATCTGCTGTTCAACAAACAGTTATTTATCGACCAGTTAAAATCCAACAATCTCGGTAAACGTACCATAGATGAAGGCAGTATGGACGAAAAATCGGGCATGAATTTCTCCGAATACGTGGCAATCCTGTCGGGAAATACCGACCTGCTGGATAAAGCCAAAGTAGAAAAACAGATTGCCGGATTGGAAAGCGAAAGACAGGAATTCAACCGTTCCAAATCAAGTGCGAAATACAAACTGGAAGATTTCTCGACTGAACTGGGTAAAGCCCAATCCCGTTTTAATCGTATGAGCCTTGATTGGAATAATCTACAAGGGCGTATTCAGAAAAGAGAGGACGGTACGATTGTTAATGCTGTTCAGTTAACGGATTTACCGACCAATGCAAACCCAAAACAAATTGGAACGAAGCTCAATGAGCTTGCGGATAAAGCTCGTACAGGTGGAGATTATGAAGAAATTGGAAGCCTTTATGGTTTTCAGCTTTTGGTTAAAACCGAAATGACGCAAAAAGACAGTAGCAATCTTGTAGAAAAACATAACCGTTTCTTTATACAGGGCGAGGGAAATATTAAATATACGTTCAACAACGGTGTGATGGCAAAAGAGCCTGAAACCGCTTCACTGAACTTTTTGAGGGCATTGGAAAAACTGCCTACCTACATCAAAAAAGAACAAGAACATATCATAGAGTTTCAAAAAGATATACCGATACTTCAGGAGGTTGTTAATGGTACTTGGGCTAAAGAAAAGCGATTGAACGAACTCAAAACAGAATTAGCGGGTATTGACCGAAAGATACAGTTATCCCTTGAACCAGAGAAGAAAGAAGATATTACCGAACAAGTCGAACAAAAGCAGGATGTTCCAAAAGTTTCAGAAAGCATTGTACGAGCTAAAGGTATTCACTTACCACGATGAGTATTATAAACAGGGCTAAAATAACCCCCGTTTATATTGTAACTACTTTTCGTCCTGTTCGTCTATTTTCTTTATCAGTGCTTCACGTAAGCTGTCAAGGAATTTGGTTCGGTTTATTTTCCGTGATTTAAGTTCCATAAACGTATGGTAAAAGTCGCCCAAGCTAATATTGAAGGTATTTTCAAAGGTTTTGGCAATGGCTATTATATCAGCATTGCCAAATGCACCCTGTGCATACAGTGCATAAATTAATTCAGTTAATGCTGTTTTGCTCTCTGCCCAATTTAGTGTGAAATTATCAGATGATATTTGCTGAATATTATTGTTCAGTAAATCCTCAATATAAATTTGTAGCAGATCGTTGGCAATAATTTTTGCTGCTTTATAATCGTGAGAAGTAGAAAAGCGATGGTCGGTATCAAAGTAAACAGTATCTAAGTTCAACTTGATATCATATTTGCCCCTAATAAACAGTTTGTCATCAATAAATGTACTATTCGTTCTGTAATATTTATAAAAATCCAAGTTATTATCAAAATATCGTTTGAGCTTCTTCAATTCTTTATTCAAGTATTTTCTGACAGCCTTTGTCCCGGTTGGTTTCTTAGTTTCAATTTTATAGATGGAATTATAATAAATCAGCTTCGCAACAAACCTTGGCTTAATATACTTAAAAAAACAAATCTCTTCCTGCTCATTTTGAAATCCTTTTTCCAACACATTTTTTTTCAATTCAGAAATATCTTTCACAACAATTTTTATAATCTTTTCGCAGGCAGTTAAAAAATTGTTTTCCTCTGTGAGTAATTCATTTATTTTGATTTCTAAATCATCAATCCTTTCGCTAAAATATTTTGTCATTAAATATTCGTTAAGATAATTATTTACAACTAACTAAAGGCTCCTTTGCTATATTTAAAATATTTAAAATCAGGGTTTTATTTTTTCTAAAACTTAATAAGCACAATTCCAAATGTTAAACCTGTTAAAAAAATATTCTATAAAAAAGGCTGACCAAATGAATGATGCAGCCTTATCTTATCAAAAAACTCTAATTTCTTATTGAAACAATGCTTTCTTTAAAGCCAAAGCACCCTGCTGTGAAGAAAACTTAACGGCTTCAATATGGTCAAGTGGATTTAATAAGCCATAATCGTGGATAAAACCGTTGTAGGTTTCAATCGTGGTGGGAACTCCCGCTTCGTCTAATTTACGGGCATAAGCCAGACCTTCATCATATAAAATGTCATTTTCTGCCAATTGCACCAATGCCGGAGGAAGTCCTTTAAGCTGCTCCAACGAAGCATTAAATGGTGTCGCGTAATATTCTTTTCTCTTTTCCGTATCGGGCAAATAGTTATCCCACATCCATTTCATTAATGAAGCGGTTAAAAATCTACCTTCTGCATATTTGTGCCAAGAACCACGGCTGAAATCGGCATCGGTAACCGGCCATAAAAGCAACTGGAATTTTATTTCGGGTCCGCCTTTATCTTTTGCCATCAGGCAAAGTACTGCGGTCATATTTCCGCCAACGCTGTTTCCTGCTGCCGCCATATTTTTACCATCAACACCGATTTCATCGCCATTTTCGGAAACCCATTTTGCAGCTGCATAAATTTCATTGATCGCTGTCGGATATTGAGCTTCGGGAGAAGGCGTATAATCTGTAAATACTGCCGCCGCACCACTATTTACAACCAAATCTCTAACCAGTCTACGGTGTGTAGGATAATCGCCTAAAATCCATCCGCCGCCGTGAGTAAACATAAATACGGGAAGTTTTTCGGAAGCTGTTTTGGCGGGTTTTACGATATGGATATTTACCGTAATACCGTCCTGAATGATCTCTCGTTCTGTTTCAACTATATCCGAATAGTCAAACTCTACTGATTTTTGTGCATCCACAAGCACTTGTCTTGCCGCTTGTGGAGTCATTGTTTCCAGTGGGTCGCCACCACTATTGTTCAACGCTTTTAGAAATTCTCTGATTTCTCTTAAAATTTGCGGGTCTTTTTCCGCAGGTAGGAATTGTGTCATTGTTTTAATTTTTAATTGTTATCATTAATACTTGCTTATAAAAAATATCATTTTATTTCTGTAATTCTTTAGATAAAATCTTTGCCATTTCCTTTGAACTGAATGGATTTTGCCCGGTGATTAAATTACCATCTATCACTACTTTTGAGGTCATCGGGATAAATGCCTTATCATAAATCACACCTCTTTCTTTTAAGGATGCTTCCAAATTAAAAGGAACTTCTCTTTTTCTGCGGGCAATGCTTTCCTCAAACCAATCAAAACCCGTTAGTTTTTTTCCATTTATTAAATAAGTCCCATCAGACAATTTCGCATTGAGTAATCCACCCACTCCGTGGCATATTGCCGATACTATTTTACCGCTTTCGTATTGATGGCTGACAATGGACTGTAAAGTGGCATTATCTGGGAAATCGTACATTGTTGCGTGTCCGCCTGCCAAATACACACAATCGAAACTTTCGTTCTGTACTTCAGCAAGGCTTTTGGAGTGATTTAGCTCGTCCATAAAGTCCTTACTTTCGTAATAGTCTTTTGAAATTTTGTCCAATACCAATGGCTTCAGACTTTCAGGGTCAATGGGAACTTCACCGCCTTTTGGACTTGCTATGGTAACATTCCAGTTTTTTTCTTTTGCAGTATGGTATATATGGGTTAGTTCACTCAGCCATAATCCTGTATCTAATCCACTTGCATAATGACCAACATTTGTTACTATTAATAAGAGTTTTTTCATTTCAAGAATTTGATATTTATGAGTAACAAAATTCTTTATAAAAAATAAGACACCTGTAACTCAATTACAGAAGTTTGTAACCTTATCTCTGAAAATGAGAATTAGTTTCTGATATACACTTCCTCAAAAGGTACTCTACAGCGTTCTCCCCAAATGCCGTCATTACCCTTTCTGATACCGCAGGAAACCACCATATTCACTTCCGCTCCATAAGTCAGTTTTAACGCTTTTTTCAACAATTTACTGTCAAAGCCCTCCAAAGGGCAGGTGTCGTAGCCTTCATTTGCCATTGCAATCATAAAAGTCTGTGCTGCCAATGCACAGGATTTATGAGCTGTAACACGTATATCATTTTCTGATACTTCCCGCATAATAGGACGAAAAACGCCAATCGTTTTGGCTAACAAAACGCGTATAGCACCAATTATCCCGAAAAAACGGGAATAAATAAATGGCATCAATTTTCCATAATACAATTCCCTGTCTTTAATACGTTTTGCCTGTCGTTCTGCCGGGCTATTGCGGCGTATATTTTCTTTTTCAAAATCCAACACAAATTTTGCACGCTTACGGAACAAATCCCGTCTTGTAACAAATACTACAATTTGTGAAGCAGTTGAAGTAGCAATTTGGCCGAGGCAGGCTTTTGAAACTTTCGCCATCAGTTCGGGGTTGGTTATGTGACGGAACTCCCACAACTGCATATTGGAACTGTTGGGAGCCAGTGTTGCCAATTCCAGGCATTGTTTTACTTTTTCGGCATCGATGGGTTTCTCCCGGTCATATACTCGCACAGAGCGTCGGAAACCAAGGGTTTCTGCTAAATTCATCTGTCTTTTTTTGGGTGATTAATTAAACGAAGCCCTGAAATCTAAAGGTGATACCAAAGTTCTGCTCTTGAACAGGCGGTGAAAGGATTGCGGATGCTCAAAGCCCAATTCGTAGGCAATTTCGGAAACCGATTTATTAGTTGTGGAAAGCAATTCTTTTGCTTTTTCTATTACCTTGTTCTGTATATGCTGTTGCGTGGTCTGCCCGGTCTGCACCCGAAGCATATCGCTCAAATAATTGGGGCTTAAATGTAATTCCCCTGCAACATACTGAACAGTAGGAATGCCCTTTGTCAATAATTGTTCACCTTTAAAATACTCGTCAAGCAATGTTTCCAATTTAGCGAGCAAATCGTTGTTTGCTTTCTTTCTTGTCAGAAACTGGCGATTGTAAAAACGGTCGCAATACTTCAACAATAAATCAATATTTGACACCAGTAAATCCTGCGTAAAACCATCCATATTGGCATCTATCTCACGGGATACATTTTCTACAATGTCCATCACCGACTTTTCTTCTTTTTCCGAAAGAAATAAGGCTTCGTTGGTCGAATAAGAAAAATAGCCATAATCTTTTATAGCAGCAGCCAATGGATAGCTTTGCAGAAAATCGGGATGTACTACCAAAACAAATCCTTTTACGCCATTGAGCAGTACGTCCTCAAATTGCAGTACCTGATGTGGGGCGATGAAGTACATTATTCCATCGTCAAAATCATAATACTGCTGCCCGTATTTGCATTTGCCACCTGCACAGTCTTTCTTTAAGGCAACCACATAGAAATCTGTAGTTACTGTACTTAAAATAGTTTCGGGCTCCAGTTTCACATCATCAAAATTAAATACACTAATCAGCGGGTTGGACGGTTTGCCCAGTCCCAGAAACTGATGTAATGCACTAATAGATGAAACTTTTGACGGAGCTTTCATTTGCTGATTTTCACATTTATACATTGCTAAGTTACTAATTTATTTTTTTACTACTCTGCTCATACTTAATTTGTTCAAATCCCTGTTTGTAGCTGGTTACCTGAAAATCGGGAAAACGTTTCCTGAATTTTGTGTCGTCAAACAGATTATCGTACGCATATCTTGGCAACAATTCTAATAGCTCTTTTACTTTTGGATTAAACCAAGCTCCAATTTGGAACACAAATTTTGGAACGACTGAAAACTTTAAATCTCTTCCATATACTTTAGAGGCTAAACCAATAAACTCTTTATAAGTTGGGTGACTTTTATCCACAGGCAAATGCCAGGTTTGTCCATAAGCATCCGGTGTATTGCCAATCAAAGCTGTAGCACGGCTCGCATCGGGTGTCCAAATCAGACTTCGTTTTTTGTTGGCACTGATAGGAACTTTTAGTTTTTTTTCCTCTTTGATATTATTGAAAATAAGCGTGTTGGTAATGCTTTGCGTTTTACCCGGACCATAAAATTCGGGTGCACGGCAAATCACCGCTTTCAATCCACCGGATTGCATTTCTTTCAAAACCATTTCCACCATTTTTTTTCTTACCCTCGCTTTTCTGCCCAAAGGTTCAAAAGCTGTGTTTTCTGTATGTGGTCTGTCGTCTTGCGGATACATATAGGTATTGTCAAAAAACACCAGTTTTGTACCGTGAATTTTACAGGCATCGATTACGTTTTGCAGGATTTTCGGAAAAAGGTTTTCCCATAAATCTGAACTAATCGGTAAGCCTAAAGTGAAGTAAGCAATTTCAGCTCCTTTTACTGCTTCAATAGCTTTTTCTTTTATGGTCAGGTCAGCCGAAAAAACTTCATCCGTATCGTTTACTTTTTGGGCTTCTTTACTTACAATTCTAATATCTGAAGTGAAATTTCTTTTCAATTCTCTTGCCAGTTCTTCGCCAATTTGTCCGTTGGCTCCTAATATTACTTGCATATCTTTTTTGTTTTTAATTGTGGTACAAAGTTCAGCAACATACATAAATGCAGAGTATCTGAATTAATGAGATTTGTAACTTAATCTCTGTTACATCACCCTTTTCAGCCACTTCATTTTTTTGTCGGAATAAGGCGGATATTTCAAGTCAGGTTCTCCCCAAGTTGTCTTTTCAATAACCGATTTTTGGTGCGTGAAAGAGAGAAAACCATATTCACCGTGGTAGTTGCCTATCCCCGAATTTCCTATTCCGCCAAATGGCAGATAATCACTGGTAATGTGCATCAAAGTATCATTGATACAGCCACCACCAAATGAAACAAGGTTGAGTAACTTTGATTTATCCTCATCGTTTTTTGTAAACAGGTAGGCTGCCAACGGTTTTTCTCCCTCTATTATTTTTTGCAATACATCATCGTAGTTATTGAAACTGATTACGGGAAATACCGGACCAAATATTTCTTCCTGCATCACAGCATCATTCCAATCCACATTGTCCAATATTGTAGGTTCGATATACAAAGTCTCATCGTTTGTTTTACCTCCGAAGAAGATTTTATCTTTATCAATAAGGGAAGTAACACGGTCAAAATTCCTTTTGTTGATAATGCTGGTGTAATGTTCTGCACCATCAGAATAATTGATTTCTTCCAATTTATCTTTTATCAGTTGCAACAATTTTGACTTGACACTTTCCTCTACCAAAAGATAATCCGGTGCAATACAAGTTTGTCCTCCGTTCAGGAATTTACCCCAAACCAGTCGTTTTGCAGCTATTTTCAAATTGGCTGTTTTAGTAACGATAGCAGGTGATTTTCCGCCCAATTCAAGCACTACAGGAACCAAGTTTTTAGCAGCAGCTTCATAAACGATTTTCCCGACTTTCGGACTTCCTGTAAAGAAAATTTTATCAAAACGAAACTTTAGCAGTTCTGTTGTTTCAGGAATACCGCCTTCTGCCACAAATAAGTAATCAGAAGGAAAATTGTTGTTGATTAGTTCCGATAAAAGGTGCATTGTATTTTCAGGCAATTCACTTGGTTTGACAATACAGGTATTGCCCGCAGCAATGGAACTTATCATTGGAACCAGTGTAAGCTGATATGGATAGTTCCAAGCACCGATTACCAACGTTACACCCAATGGGTCGTAGTGGATATGGCTTTTACCAGGCTGCAAGCTCAATGCTGTTTTTACTTTTTTGGGCTTGCTCAATTTGTCCAGGTTCTTCAGGAAAAAATTAATTTCATTATAGATGAGATTTAGTTCCGTTAAAGAAGTATCGAATTTTCCTTTTCTAAAATCCTTATAAATAGCATCGTACAGACGGCTTTCATTGTCCTTCAAAATGCCCTTCAACTTTTTTAATGTTTCCTTTCTAAAGGCAATATCTTTTGTATGGTGCGAATTGAAAAACGTCTTTTGCGATTGAAATATGTTGCTGATTTCCATTATAGTAAATTTTAAGTGTTGGATTATTTCTTTTCATCCTGCACCAGTTCCGGCGTATATAATGCCGCCTGAAACTCGGGTTGGTAATCGTACTTAACCAGTTTCTTTAAACCTAATGATTTGATGAATGTTGACAAAGGACCATCCGACAGGTTTAGCTGAATATCACCCGCACTTTTGCTGCTCGCTTTCTTTATGGAACGAACATCAGTATAACCGTGTGTTAGTTGACCTTGTTTATCCAGATTGATAAAATTGGAACGGGTAATTTCCGGTTTTGATGCAGAAACGTCCAGTTTTTTCCCTGCCATCGAGAAATCGAAATTTCCTTTTTCATCGTAATAATTGAACGTTAAGTTGTCCCCATCATTAGTATAATCAATTGGTATCAACCATTTTGGCAAATTGTAGCCTACAAACCCACGAACTCTTGCCAACTCCGTATTTACGGGCAGCTTCAAAACATAACCCCAAAGGTTTTTATCATTTAGCTCACCCATCAGCGAAATCAAGCCCCAATTGTTTTTACCGGGTTTTGTCGTTACGATGGAAATCGACAATTCGTTATATAAATCGTTGTCACAATAGTGGTAGGCATAAGAGGTAATAGCTATCAATCCCCTCCCGGGCGTATAAGAAATCGGTTTTACCAAATCTTTTACCTCATTTGGAATTAGCTCTTTTATTTTCCCCATATCTGCCGTGTAAATGGCAGTAATGCTGCTGTTGCTGTAATAAAAGTTCGGAGAATAGGTTGTGAAGCCAACTTCTTTTTTCTCTTTCTGAATGGTCTTGAACCAACTCAAATCAATGTCAGGTCTTTCTTTTGCAATTACATCCATCGGCGAATTGGAATGATACCTATCGAACAACCCACCTTTTAATACGGGCATCTGAAGACCTGCTAATTCAATTATTGTATCCTTTTCTGTAGGATTGTTGGTTGTTGGTTTTACGCTTTCCTTATTTGAAGCAGTATTAACGATAGCACTGTTTAAAACAAAGCCAGGAGTAAATAGTAGGATTACACCTATGACTACTACAATTGCGAGAATTTTTATTTTTTTCATTTTAAAATATTTTTAGTGTTTATTATTTTAATTTTTCAGTTCAGCGTTTTGCTTTTCCAGTTCACGCATCACCACTTTAGCAATTTTCTTTGAACTGAACGGGTTTTGCCCTGTAATCAGGTTGCCGTCAACCACAACTTTTGAAGTCATCGGAATAATAGCCTTTCTGTAATCAGAACCTCTGTTTTTCAAGCCTGCTTCAAGGTTAAAGGGCACTTCTTTTTTTCTGCCGGCAAGACTTTCTTCAAACCAGTTATAGCCAGTCACTTTTTTATCTTTAATCAGATAATTTCCATCGGATAATTTTACATTGAGTAATCCGCCAACTCCGTGGCAAATGGCAGCTACCATTTTTCCGCTTTCGTATTGTTCAGAAATGATTTTTTGGAGCGTTTTGTCATCGGGGAAATCATACATCGTACCGTGTCCACCTGCAAGATATACGACATCGAAATTCTCATTTTCCACCTCTTTCAGGCTTTTGGTATGTTTCAGTTCTTCCCTGAATGCAGTATCACTCCAGTATTTCTTGGAAACCTTATCAAGCGTAAATGTTTTCAGGCTTTCAGGGTCTATGGGAATATCACCGCCATTTGGACTTGCGATAGTAACATCGTATCCTTTTGCTTTCGCAGCTTCATAAATATGGGTGAGTTCGCTCAACCACAATCCTGTGGGATAGTTACCACTTGCATATATGTTGATATTGGTAACAATGATTAAAATTTTTATAATGCTCATACTGTTATCTTTTTATACTGCAAATTTCAGAAGTATGTCAACAGTAGAAGTATCTCAATTAAGGGAAGTTGTAACATAATCTCTGATTGTTTTGTAGAAGGTTATGTCCAAACGAAAGGATATTGATTTAGATTTACAAGAGCTATTGTTAATTAAGTAAATGCTGTAAATTCGGGTCGTTTTTGATACGCTCCATTTCATTTTCTACGATATGAACAATATCTAACTTTATCTGACGGTAATTATTTTCTATTTCCTGTTTCATATTATCCGTTCCACTTTCATCTACAAAGGATAAAATCTCTGGTATCTTTTGATACGCTTTGGTTTCGGCAGCCACTTTTTCATTATCCACCACAATTTCAGCATGAAATATTTTTTGCTCGATACGTTCGTCAAAGTTATCGGATACAGAACCTACAAACATACCCTGTGTAAGCGTAGAGATTTTTGAAGCAGGAATAAGGCTGTCTAATTGTGTAGAAATTGAAGTCGATTTATCATTTCGGTTGATGGTCATGCTCTGGCGTTTCTGCAATACTTTCCCAAATCGTTCCGAAAGGGCTTTTGCGGTTTCGCCAACCACCTGACCACTGAAAATATTACCAACGGTATTTTGGATTACTTTCGCTTCTTTGTCTCCATAATCACGGATTAACTGTGAGAAATCCTGAAATCCCAAACAAACGGCTACTTTATTACTTCGCGCCGTAGCAATCAAATTATCCAAACCTCTAAAGTATATGGTCGGTAACTCATCAATAATCACGGAACTTTTAAGCTGGCCTTTTTTATTGATAAGCTTTACAATTCTGGAATTGTACAATCCTAAAGCTGCTGAGTAAATATTTTGCCGGTCAGGATTGTTGCCTACACATAAAATCTTTGGTTCTTTTGGGTTGTTGATATCCAATGAAAAATCATCGCCGGTCATTACCCAATACAATTGAGGTGAAATCATTCTTGACAATGGAATTTTTGCCGATGCAATCTGTCCCTGCAATTGGTCTTGTGCGCCGCTTTGCCATGCATCCATAAAGGGAGACAAATAGTTTTCAAGATCAGGATAGGAGGTCAGGATCGTAAATACATCCGCATATTTTTTGTTGAGTAATTCTATGGCGTGCGGAAATGTACAATACTTTCCGTTCTCGTAGATTTTCAAATACCAGATAATAGCTGCCAATAGGATAATTGGCGACTCGACAAAGAAGTCGCCTTGTTTCTGAATCCAATTCCGATTGAGATTCAGCATAATGGTGTAAGCAGCCTCATACGCATCGGATATATCCGTCATAAAATTGGGATTAAGCGGATTACAGCGGTGGCTTCTGCGCGGATCATCAAAGTTGATGACATAGAACTTAGGTTTTACCTTATACTTATCGGCATGCTTCAACAAATGGTTATAGGCGATTGTGGAAAGGTCGTCGAACTTGAAATCGTAGATGTACATTGAAAAACCTTTCTCTATCTGTTGTTTGATGTAATTGTTGATGATAGCATAAGACTTACCGGAACCGGGTGTTCCCAATACAATCGTTGCCCTGAAAGGATTTACGATGTTTATCCAGCCGTTGTTCCATTTGTTCTCATAATAAAACTTGGTGGGTAAATTGACGGAATACTCGTTTTCCATAAGCTTGGTTTCCTGCATGAAGCTTTCATTTTCACTATTAAAGACGTCATCCATCAAGTTGTTGCGAAGAAGCCGGCTCATCCATACGCCAGACATCATTAAAGAGATATAACCCAAGCCAGTGGTTAGGATGTACAGAAACGTAGCAGTGTTCAAGGATAACTTTAGTAGTAGGAAGTTTAGAAAAAATAACACGAAGCCGAATACTGAAGCCACATAAATTTTGCCCCACGTAATCTTTTCGTTCTTAACGCCTTTTGTACCCAAACAGCTCAAAGCCAACAATACCAAAGCAAAAACTTTGGTGTATAAGGTATGTTCGAACAGTCCCGCCGTTCGGTTGAAATTCCTTAAAATCTTATTGATAATTTCCAATGTCCAACCACGGTTTATAAAGAACCCGTAACAGAACCAATACAAGTGCATCAATACGATAATGATGCTTACTGCCCGCATAAATGCCATAATCTTTGCAAGCCCTCTGATGTCGTCTTCTCCCTGCATCATTTTAATTTTTAATGTTCGGGCGTGAATTTAAAGGCTGTGCGGAGTGGTTATAAGATTGTGGCACTCAATGGCAGTGCGTGGCAATATTTGGTTGAATAATACCAATAAAAAAGGTAGCGATTTGCAACCTTTCTCCATTACTTCAAATTTTCTTTAAAGAATGTATCTAATTTGTCAAATGGAATTACATCTATTTTGTCGTACAAATCCACGTGAACAGCATTAGGGATAATCATTAGTTCTTTTGGTTCGGAAGCATTTTTATAAGCATCTTCACTAAAATAACGTGAGTGTGCATTTTCCCCTGCAATCATTAAAATTGGTCGTGACGATATTTCTTTTATGTAAGTCAAAATAGGCATATTCATAAATGATAACGCATTTGTAGCCGTCCAAGCACCTGTTGAATTTAGAGAACGTTCGTGAAATCCTCTCGGTGTACGGTAATAGTCGTGGTATTCTTTTACAAATTGTGGTTCATCGCCTTTCAGTTTTTCAGCGTTTAATATTGCTCCTGCGTGGAATGTTCCCGCTTCTGCATCTTTCCAACGCTGTTCGCCTAATTGTTCTAATATTTTGGTACGTTCTTCCAAAGTAACTACATCATTATAACCTTTTGACATTACTCTTGTCATATCGTACATACTTGTTGTTGCAACGGCTTTTACTCGTTTGTCAATGGCGGTAGCGTTTAATGCAAAACCTGCCCAACCACAAATACCGATGATACCTATTTTATTTCTATCAACAATTTTTTGTATTCCAAGAAAATCAACTGCTGAACTGAAATCTTCGGTGTTGATGTCGGGCGATGCAACGCCACGAGGTTCGCCACCGCTTTCGCCTGTATAAGACGGGTCAAATGCTAATGCCACAAATCCACGTTCTGCCTTTTGGTTAGCATATAATCCCGATGATTGTTCTTTTACTGCTCCGAAAGGTCCGCTAATGGCAAGTGCCGGTAAAGGCTCGTTGCTGTGGTTTTTCGGAATGTATAAATCGCCTGTTAATGTAATACCGTAACGGTTTTTGAAAGTTACTTTTTGGCGTGTTACCTTATCGCTCAACTCAAAAGTATAGTGTTCTGTTTGCTCTGCCTGTTTCATTTCTTCTTTTTGTTTATTTTGTTGGCAAGCCCCTAATGTTAGTAAAGCTGTTGCCATTAGTATTGCTAATTTTTTCATTTTATTTCTGTTTAAATTAGTTTTTTAATGAAGCCAAATCAATTACAAAACGGTATTTCACATCGCCTTTTTCCAATCGTTCTAATGCGTCATTTACTTGGTTTATTCTAATCAATTCAATATCTGCGGTAATGTTGTGTTGGGCACAAAAATTCAATACTTCCTGTGTTTCGGCAATGCCCCCGATGTTTGAACCCGAAAAACTTTTCCGTCCGTGTACGATGTTGAAAGCACTAATTTCAAGTTGTTCGGCAGGCAATCCCACCATTACCAATGAACCGTCTGTTTTTAATAAGCTGATATAAGAATTGATGTCGTGTTTTGCTGAAACGGTATCTAAAATCATATCTTGTTTAGGGCAGTTTTTCATTTGTTCGATGTCTGTTGATAAAACAACATTGTCCGCACCTAAACGCCTTGCGTCATCTGCTTTTGCTTGTGATGTGGTATATACGGTTACATAAGCTCCCATTGCTTTGGCAATCTTAATCGCCAAATGTCCTAAACCTCCAATGCCAATGATACCAATGTTTTTACCTGCTCCTGCTTTCCAATGTTTTAATGGGGAATAGACTGTAATACCTGCACAAAGAATAGGTGCAACGCTTGGTAAATTCAATGTTTCGGGAATATGGACTACATAATTTTCATCTACGACAATGCTTTCGGAAAATCCACCGTAGGTAACGCCTCCGTGTTTTTTGTCAATGGCATTAAATACAACCGTCCAACCGCTTTCACAATATTGTTCTTCGCCCTCGTGGCAATGGTCGCACTCTCGGCAACTATCTACGATACAACCCACACCTGCCAAATCGCCAACTTTGAATTTTGTAACACTTTCGCCAACGTTGGTAATTCTGCCTACAATTTCGTGTCCTGGAACAATCGGGTAAAATGTACCGCCCCAATCGTTGTGTACTGCGTGTAAATCGGAATGACAGATACCACAATATAAAATTTCTATCTGTACATCATTAGGCAATACTTCACGTCTTTGGATATTCAGTTTTTCTAATGGTGTTGTGGCTGATTGTGTGCCAAATGCTTTTGTGTTCATTGTTATTTTCGTTTTTCAGTTCGTTATTTAAGAGCATTATATTCTTCATCAGTAACCCTTTCAGCCCAATCTGCCAAACCCTTTTCGGTATTGGGCAAAATGTAAATCTGTGTTACGCTACTGTCTTTTGATGCTCCGTGCCAATGCAATACATTAGGGGGGCATTTTACTACATCGCCTTTTCTAACTATTTGTATGGGTTCGCCTTTTATTTGATGATAGCCCACACCGTCCAAAACAATTATAATTTGTCCGCTTGGGTGCGAATGCCAAACATTGCGTGAACCTGCTTCAAATTCTTCAACGCCTACGGCTGTCGTATAAATACTGTCTTCTTCAAATAATTTGTTGTGCCACGCCTTGCCTGTAATAAGGTCTGCGGATAATTGTTCGCCTCTTTTAAAAATGGTTTCTTTATTTTGTTCGTTCATTTTGTCGTTGTTTTGATTGTTGCTACAAGCGGTAAATAAGAGCATAGCACTTGCCAACAGTATTTTTGATATTGGTTTCATTATTATTTTTCTAATTCAAATGTTACCGTAACAGAGCCACTGACTGTAAAATGTTCTATTCCGCTTGTGATTTTACCTACTGAAATTAAGCCGTTGGAATAGCCGAAATCTTTATAAAATAGGGCTATGTTTCCCCAAGGGGCATACAGTGTAATGTCGCCAACGGACGGGTCAAAGCCTGCTGGTGCGTCTTTGGTAGATAGTTTTCGGGACGGATAAAATATTTTTTCCGTGTTGGAATAATCGTCCATTTTTACGGTAAGCGGTAGCAATGTTGCAAAATCCCTGCCTGTGGGACTGTCGTATAAAACAGCCGTAGCGGTTTTGTTTCCTATGGTTATTTTGAGTTTCATTGTGTCTTGTTTTGGTGTGTTGTTTTCCTCTTTGGGTGTATGTTCTTCTTTGTCCGCATTACAGGCGTATAATTGTGTACAGCCTAAAATGAGTATGATTGTGTAAAGTATCTTTTTCATATTATTCAATGGTTTTAATGATTTTCGCAGGAATACCGCCTACAATTACGTTATCGGGAACGTCTTTTGATACTACCGCACCCGATGCTACTACCGCGTTTTCGCCAATGGTAACGCCTTGTAAAATGGTTGCTCCTGCACCAATCCAAGCATTTTTTTTGATGTGGATAGGCTTTGGTACTAATGCGTGTCTGGTTTCGGGTTCTAATGGGTGTCCCTCTGATAATAAGCTGACTTTTGGGGCTATCAATACGTTATCTTCTATGGTAATACCTCCCAAGTCAAGGAAAACACAATCGAAGTTTATAAATACGTTTTTGCCTATTTTGATGTTCTTTCCGTAGTTGAGGTATAGCGGTGTAAATACGGCAACGCTTTCGTCTATTTCTGTACCTGTGATTTGACTCAACAATTCCCTTATTTCGGCAGGGTCTGTTGCGTTGTTCATCTGTACCTATAATTCTTTCGTCTTGTACGATGCTTCACGCATTTTATAGGCTTCGGGGTCTGTTGGCAAAATGGTTTCGCCTTTTCTCAATCGTTCAAAAATATCTGTTGTTTGCATTGCATTACTTTTTACACTGCAAAGTTAAAGACAAAGCCTTACAACAGTTTTGCTGTAAGGCTCAATTTATTTTGCTGTAAAGCTCAATTTTAAATTACTAAATCCTTTATTCTAATTTTAATTTCATCATTATATCCGTTTGTTCATCATCGCCTAATTTGAAAATATGCTTGTCAAATTCAACAAACCCATTTTTTTTGTAAAAGTTGATTGCTCTTGGGTTTTCTTCCCAAACGCCCAACCATACATAATCACAATTTTTCTGTTTGGCAATTTCAATAGCTTTTTCATAAAGCACTTGTCCGACTTTTTTGCCGTGAAATTCTTTTAAAACATAAATACGTTCAATTTCAAGTGCTGTATCATCTTGCAATTCTGTTTGCGATTGTCCGAAATTGATTTTCAAATAACCGATTACTTCGTTTTCAGATAAGACAAAATAAAATTCGGAATTTTCGCTGTTTAATTCTTCCTTTAGCTTTTCATTTGAAAATCCCTCCGCTAAATATGTGTTCATATTTTCTTCGGTATTGCTCGAAGAAAATGTTTCTGAAAATGTCTGCCTGCCTATTTGTTGCAGTCGTTCAATATCGTTTAATGTTACTTTTTTGATATTCATATTTAATATATCTCTGTCGGTGGTATTCCGTATTGCTTTTTGAATGTAGTAGAAAAGTGGGAAAGGTTTTTAAATCCGACTTCGGTACAAACGTCCTGCACTTTTTTGTTTTCTTCTTTCAGCTTTATGTAAGCCATCTCCAAACGCTTTTTTATCAGCCATTTTTGCGGAGTGAGGTTGCTTATCTTTTTGAAATCCCTTTTAAATGTTGCTAAACTCCGTCCTGTAAATGATGCGATTTGTTCCATTGTCAAATCGTCTGTGTAGTTGCTGTTCAAAAACTCCAAAAGGTCGATTTTCCACGGCTCGGCAAAGTCAAAAAGTATCGGGTAAAGTTGTTCATTGTTGTTTAGTAAGGCATAAATTCCTTCCAATAATTTCAGATGTGTAACGCCTTCCGTTGGTTTTACGTTGCTGTCAAAGTACGGAGTAAGCGAATGAAACAAACTTTCTATATCAGGTGTTTTATTTAGTTTGAAAACGTTTTTGTCGGAAATTTTTATGTCTTTCAGAATTTCCGATTTGTTCATTTTGCTGTAAAACTTACGCAATACATTACGCTGAAATACAAGTGAAATTCCTTTGTACAGTTCCTTGCCCTTGCTGTTCTTGTACATTGTCAATCTGTGGTCACGTCTGATAAAGGCGCATTCGCCTGCTTTTATGGTTATTCGTTTATTTCTGTCCTCTATTACCTGTTCGCCCGAATACAGATACAACAAAACGTGTTCGGGTTTGGAGTGTACACAGTGTGCGCCATATTCGGAAAAACACGAAAGGAAAATTCCCGAATAGCTTAACGTGTTATATTTATCTTCTTGCTGTACATTCATAACCTGCTAAAATTATTTCTGTACAAATTTAGAAATTCTGTGCCAGTTTTACTTTTCTGAAAGGCTCAATTTATTTTTCTGAAAGGCTCATGGGTATATTATTGGCTTCTCCTGCGTTTGCGTTTCTTCTTCATCTTGTTGGTAAAATCTTGTTCTTCGTAATCCTCGCTATGTGTTCCAAGCCTGTTAAACTTTTTTTGTAAATTTGTAGGTATTAATTCTGCTTTTAACAGCAATTGGTTATCCTTAAATTTATATGAATATCAACTCTCAAAATGTATTAGACTATCCGAATATCAACACCATTTTTATGGTTTGGAATTTCAAAGAAAATGCTTCGATAAATCCTGCTTTCCAACGGGCGTGTGCCTTAATGAGTAATCTCAATAATTCGGCACAGGTGCGTACCGTAACATCAAGAGCGAGTGTAGTAATGGGAATCAGTTATAACGCCTGGCAAAAATTGGATTTACCCGAACCACTTCCCAAAGAATTGGTAGATTTTTCCCCGATAAAAGGAGCGAAATATACGGCTGTTGCAACACCCGGTGACTTACATTTTCATATCCGTGCGGAAGATAAGAGCTATTGCATTGATATGGCAGCGGCTATTTCAGAGGTTTTATCACAAGTGGCGGATTGCATTGAAGAAGTTCACGGATTTCGCTATTGGGACGGAAGAAGTATTCTGGGCTTTGTGGACGGCACCGAAAACCCGAACGGAAAAGACAGGGAATTTTTTGGTATCATAGGCGATGAAGACGAAAAATACAAAGGCGGAAGCTACCTTTTTGTGCAGAAATATATTCACGATTTAGTGGCTTGGAAGGCTTTACCTGTGGAAGAGCAGGAAAAAGTTTTTGGCAGAAGCAAAGCTAACGACATTGAAATGCCCGATGACGTAAAGCCATCCAACTCCCATTCCGCTTTGGCAAATGTAGGTGACGATAAAAAGATTGTACGGGACAATATGCCGTTTGGCAATATGTCAGGCAACGAAATGGGTACTTATTTTATTGCTTATGCAAGCACTTTCAGTACGGTTACAGAAATGCTTACAAAGATGTTTAAAGGAGAGCCGGAAGGCAATTACGATAGGATTTTAGATTTTAGCACAGCCAGAACAGGAACGCTCTTTTTTGTGCCAACCTTTGAAATGCTGGATAGTTTTGGAGCATAATGTGGAATTACAGGGCAAACATTATTTTTGCCGTCGTTGACGTTTCCTTTTCTTCTTCATCTTGTTGGCAAAATCCTGTTCCTCGTAATCTTCGCACTGGGCATCAGGCAGCAAACCGCCCAATGCTTCAATTAATCCGTCTTTGTGTTTTTCTGTGGTTAAGAAGTCGAACAAATGGTGTGGTTCTTCCGCCGGAAGATCCGCATCATTTGATGTGGATAGTTTGGGGTGCTGTAAAGCAGGTTCTTTTATCTCCGGTTTGATATTATTGTTCCAACAGTCATTAAAGGTGTTGGCAGAAAGCTCCTTTGCCAATCGTGAACCGTTCCAAACGGTTTTGGAATTATGGTCGATAAACGTCATCCCATAAATACGTCCGGTATCATTTCTTCGTACTACCACATTGACTCCTTGCTCGCCCAACTGCTTTTTAAATTCTACTTCATCGGAAGTGGATTGTAAAGCAATAGTGACGGCTGCTTTTAAAGTCTTTTTGACCGGATGGTCTTTCAATGCCGTTTTGCATTTCTCAAAATATAATTCCAAAGCGGATAAACCCGCATTCTTACCAAACAGCGAAGCTTTAAAAGGAGTTCCTGTTTTTTGCCCTTGGTCATTCAACGGCAGGTACACCAAGCCCCTCCGCATTTCTCCATGCAATTCTCCTTCTATTTTCTCGGTGGTAATATTAAACAGGGATAACAAAGCGTTGTACTCTCCCCAAGTCTGAAATTGGTAATAGTTTGGTAAATACCGAACTACGGATGCCATCTGACTTTTCACATCACCCGCTTTATAATTTAGTGGTTTAAAAATCCTATTATTCTGCTTCCGTTCTTTGTCTGTTGCTGGGATTAAATGATGCTGTTTTTCAAGGTCGCGACAGACTTTCATTGATCGTACCTTCTCAAATTTGTCGGAAATCTTTCTGCCGTTTTCATCCACGCAAACCGATACGATATGAATGTGAGAACGGTCAATATCCGTATGTTTAAACACAACAAATGGCTGTTTACCGTAGCCCATTTCATGCATATACTGCTGTGCCATTTCTCTATAGGTGTCATCACTGACTTTGTCATTCGGATCGGGATTGAGTGAAATATGCAGAGTGTGTTTTCGGGTATTGCGGTTTGCCAACAGGTAAGGAGCAAAAGATTGCGCCAATTGAGCCACAGAATATTTCCCATCGGGTGTTTCAATGATCTTGTTGGTGAACAGTATTTGTCCGTTTTCCTTCTCAACTTTTAAGTTATTGTATGCCAAAGCACCGAACAAATTTGCACTTCTTCCGATCTTCGCTATCATTTTTGAGCTTGATTTTTGAGAAATTTCCCGTCAAACTCTTCCGTTATTTCCACCACCTTTTTAAATATCCCGGCCATTTCTGCTGTCTGTTTTTCTAATTTATACAGATAAGCTGCTGCTTTCTTCTCCGAGAAATTTCTGTAAAGCAACTTGACAATTTGGTTGTAATTTACTCCGACAGCGCGAAACTGACTGTGAAAAGAAGTCAGCCGCATATAGAAATCGATCGTTCCCTTATCAATTCGAATCGTTTTGATGTGCCTGTCAAAGATGCATGAAGTGATAAAATGAGCTTTGACCTTCATACCCGACTTGTCAAAAAGGGCAAGAAAGCGGGCGTGTTCTGTTTCGTTAAAGGAAATCGTGTACCTGATTTTTTTCGGGTCGTTTATAAGCGGACGACCCGTCTTTTTTAATTGCTTATCATTCTTCTTTTCCATCATTAATCCATTTTTAATTCATACAAAAAGCCGACTTCGGAGGTCTTTTTCTGCACCCTGCAAGGGCAAGTTGTTTTGAGCAGCGGAATTCTTTTCGAGATGCTCAAAACACAACTTGCCGTGTTCCGGTGAACACAAAAATCCCGCTCCCTCGGAATTGAAAAAAGCGGGAAAAAACGGCCGGTTGCCGGTTACTGTTATATACAGTTCTGTCTGCTTGATTTTGCATGATTCTGATATTAAAGTCATTTTACAAAGTAAAGACCTGTTGTTAAAAGCATTGCAATGCATCCCAATGCCAAATACTGCATTTTCAAGACAAGAGATGCCATATACCATCAGGCACACAATTCCATTGCTTTATTTGCTGTGAAGTTTTAATGAAGCCGGTCAAACGGGTATTTCAAACGGCAATAAAGCAGAGAATTAAAACAGGCACTTTGTAATAAAAGCTTTAGGGTTTAAAAGCATACAACTGTAAAAGCATAAAAGCTCAAAAGCAGTAAAGGATTTTATCATTTGAGAAGATCGTAAACCGCCAAAGAACCTGTCTGACAAAAAGAGATATAAAGTTGGAAAGCATATAAACAGGAATACAGAAAAAATGGAAAAATGAAATATTCGAACTAACCCAAATTCAATTCTGGAAAAATAATAAAGAAAAAAACAAACGATTTTAAAATTATGGAAACAAAAAAGCAAACCCTGAAAATCAGTTTTTCGACACCTAAAGGCGGTGTTGGAAAATCTACTATGACCACCCTGCTGGCAAGTGCCTTGCACTACCGTTTGGGGTATGATGTAATTGTGATGGACTGTGACTTTCCGCAGCACAGTTTGACCAATATGCGTGAAAGAGACCTGAAAACGATTATGCGAAACGATTACCATAAAAGAGCAGCCATGAAGCTGTATCAGAGCATTAATAAAAAGGCATATCCGATTATCAGTTGTAAGGCGGAGGAAGCTCTGTCCAAAGCTTTGGAATATGTAAATCAATCTTCAGCGGAACCGGATATAATATTTTTTGACCTTCCGGGAACAGCAAATACCAAAGGAGTCCTTACTACATTGAGGGCTATGGATTTTATTTTTTCTCCAATCAGTGCCGATCGCCTGGTCATGGAAAGTACGCTGAGCTTTATTAAAGCGTTTCTTGGGCTGCCCGAAACAAATGGTCATAATAAGAATCAGAAAATGTGGCTGTTCTGGAATCAGGTGGATGGCAGGGAAAAGACAGGCATTTATACCGCTTACCAAAAAGTTATCAATGAGCTTGGTTTGTCGGCGATGGATACCGGCATTATGGACAGCAAGCGTTTTCGAAAAGAAGCAGATGATACTGGAAGTTATATTTTCAGGTCAAGCTTATTGCCTGCAGACTCAAGACTGATGAGAACCACTCGGCTGGATAAGTTTGTAGAGGAATTTATAAAAATTGTTCAACCCTAAAATTGATTGCATCATGTCTATTGAAAAACGAAGAAAAGACTTTGACAAACCTGCCGTTGACGAAGAATTGATTCTGAACATTATGAGCGGTAATCAATCTTCGGTTTCACCAGAAATAAATCAACAGCAGGAAATTCAGCAGGAAACAAAACCCAGGGAAAAAGCCCGCAGTTACAATTCAAAGAAAGTGAATTACGAGGAAACATTTTTAGTCAACCGGTTTCCGTCCGGGCGTAACGGCAAAGTCGTTTACATCCGCCCCGAATATCACGAAAGATTACTCCGTATCGTGCGGCTTACAAGGGAAGAAAGAATAACTCTTTACTCATACATTGACAATATCCTTGAACATCACTTTGAAGTGTTTGGTGATGAGATCACGGATTATTTCAACAAACGGTTTAAACCTATTTTATAAACAATGGAAACCATGATTTTAATATGTCTTCTGATCGTCATTGCCCTGCTTTTGCCGGATAAAATTATAATCAGAAAGAATCCCCGGAAAACGCCTCAGCAGGAAATGAACAGCATGGAATTGCCCGACATTATGGGTAAACCCAAAACAGTAAAAAGACAGTCAGGGCCAAAAGCTTCCTATAAAAGTCGGAAGACAGAAACGGAATTGGATTACACTAATTTAGATATCGAATATGACGAAAATGAAGACGTTGATATTCAGATATTTCAGGAAGAACCGGATGAGACATTCAGTGATGTGCCGGATTTTGAAGAGGAGGAGGAAGAATGGCGTCAGTATGGGACTTCAGGAGCCGATATCGGTTTTGCCCAAGGGGTTACCTTTGACGAACTAAACAACGTGGGGGCAATGCTACGGACAAACAAATCGGTGCCTGCCCAAAAGGAAACAGCGATTGAAACAGTTCAGCGATTACAGGGAACCGAATTATTCGCATTGCTTGAAGATTCCATCAAGGGAGCTTCCGGAAAGATTGCCATACTTTTGGACAGCGCTCTTTCATCTGAGAACCAAACCGGTTCTTCCTTTTTGCAAAAAAATGATTTGGATGAATTTGATATTGGGGAGTTTGTGTGAAGCCTAAATTATTTAGGTTTTTAGGTTCTTCCTAAAACAGAATAGAATTTATTTCATCATATTCAATCGCTTCTTTATCTAACTTTTGTTTCAACTTTTGCAAATTGATTTCCATTAATTTGTCACCTTCAATTTTTATACAGTTTTTGAAATTTTTATAAAGATAATCTGCTGAATGTCGGGATAAACCATAATTCTGTAACGCAATTACAATAGAATTTTGAGTTCCATATTCGAGAAAGGTTGCCCAATTTACCCCTGCATTTTCTTCACCTAAAATTTCAATCAACATTGCATAATAGTTGTTGAAATACTTTTCTAACAGAAAGCGTAATACATATTCAATATCATCAATAATACTTCCAATGAGAATATTAATATGTTGTTTACTCCCATTGAAAGGTTCAAGTTTTATCCCGTTTTCATCGTAACCTGCCCGTATTTTATTTTTTGAAGTAGAATAAAAAGAAATTGACTGAGTAATGATTTGGTTTAATGAAATTCCATTTATCCATTGATTCATCAGCATAGCATAATAATCAAGTTGGGCTTTTGATTTAAACTGTTTTTCTTCTGTTTGCCATTTGAATAAATCATATAGTCTATACAACCATCCCTTGCAGATGTCATAATCAACTTTTGCAGGTAATTTTATGTTGTCTGGATTGTCTTTTTGCAACGCTATAAAAACTTCGTTTTGTATTTTTAGTTTAATTGAATTGTTTGTGTTAAGTACTGATGACGGAACTTCAATTTTTCCGTTTTTCTTTTTTGCTAAATCAATTATTTCCTGCTTATTCTCTTGAATTAACTTCTTTATTATTTCACTTTGGTAATTAGACCTCTCAATTTCAAGCGTATCAATACTGATAATATTGGCAATGTATCGCAATATTTCTTTTATTGTTTCTGTTTCATTTTTCACATCAGGGTTTTCATTTAACAACTCTTCTATTTTTTTTAATTTTTTGTCGATATAATTCTCGATAGTGGGGTTCAGTAAAATTTCTGCTTTATTTTCCAAGAGATTTTCAGGCTTTTTCCAAGCCTTTTCATTCTCTTTTAAGCAAATTATATTGCCTGACAGTTCATAACGCAATCGACCTGCCCGACCTGCAAGATTCCAAAAATCAATGGGTTGGAAATTATTCCTACCATTTTTATTATTGAGAATGAAAACATTTTTTGCAGGCATATTTACGCCTTCTAAGAGTGTAGAAGTACAAAATATATAGCCTATTTCTCTTTCTTTAAACAATGCTTCAACTTTATTTCTAATAATTTGAGGAAGATTGCCAAAGTGATATGCAATACCTTTATTTAGAAAATCAGCCAAATAATAATCCTTATGAATATAACCTTTAATTTGTCTGATTACCTTTTTTACATTATTGGATTTTGTTGCCTCTTGTCGATTGAAAAAACTAAACATTTTTTCGGCTTTGTCAACCGCTTCAAATTTTGAACTGCAATACACAATATTGTTTGTGTTTTTACCTAATGCAGAAAGAACTTCATAAATACTATCTGCATTTTGGATAATTTCGGATTCAAATTGGTACTGTTCCGGTTCAATATAATGAATAACCTTATTTTGTGTCAAATCAACAAAAAATAAGTTTTGTGATACAGGAGTTTCTTTCGTTTTATAGTTCAGCGTTTCGTCTTTTTTGAAAAGTTTTAAGAAAACTTCCGGATTAGAAACATTTGGTGAAGAAAAATATAGATTGAGGTTTTTGTTTTGTTTTAAAGATTTTGAGATTGCTGAATATGCGGTAACTGCTCTTGTGTCTTTTTCGGCTGCTAATTTATGAGCTTCGTCGACAAACAAATAAGCAAAAGACGGATTGTCTTTCTGTGATAAATAACTCAGTAATCTTTCTGGTGTTAATACAAAAATATATCGCTGTTGACTTTCTGAAGGCATTTCAGCAACATTGCTATTTGTTACAACTTTGTAATTGTAATGTTCCAAAATTACTTTCAGTTCTTTATTTAAGTCAATAGAAAACTGATTTATCAAGGCTCTTGTCGGAACCATTATCACAATATTTTCAGGCGGTTTATTACCAACAACCTTTCTTATAAAAGATTTGATAATAAATGATTTGCCCATTGAGGTTGGTCCTGAAAAACTAAAATGTTTTGAATTGCTGATTTTAGTATAAAGTTCAAATTGCGAATCCGTAAAAATTAAATCTTCGGTATCAGGTACAGCCTGAATAAACTCTTTGACTTTCTTTTCTATATCTCTTTCAAATGGCAATTCAGAAATATTCTCATCTTCATTATTAAGATATTCAATCGCTGGAAAGTTTCCTAATTTGGCTAAAACAGAATGTGAGAAAGTTTTATAGTAAGGATTGGTTTTGTGTTTTTGATTTAATAATGTAATTATTTGATAAGCCCTATTTCTTGATACAGGATTTTTTGAGTTGGATAAAATATCAGCAAACCGAAGTAAGTCGCTTAACTCTTTTTCGTTAAATTTCTGCTCTGATTCAGTTGTTGAAAAAAGTTCATTAGCAAACATTTTCGCAGCTTTATTGTATAAAGCCGTGAAATATGAATCTTGTAAAACATCTGTCGCTAATCTTTCAATCATTATTCTGCCAATGTGATTTTTTTGATAATATCTTTTCTTGTTTCATCTAACTTCATAAATGGGAAAACATAAACATAGAAAGTATAACCTTGTAATTTATATTCGTCAATCTTCTTTTTAATATGATTCATTTTTCCCTCCACTTCTGTCTTAATTTGTTCTTTTATAGTTTTTAAAAAATCGGAATTACTCATTTTTTTTTCTTCATCTGTCGGATTAATTTCAAATCCTGCAAAAATTGCAAATGCATTATTCTTAGTGATTGGTTGTTCCGCATTTGCTTTTGGTATTATAACAGATTTCAAAAACTGATAAAGGTCTTCGTCAAATGCTTCTTTACAAAGTTGCGAACTCAAAAGACCAATTTCATCATTGATATTACTTTTACTTCTTGTTGTAAAATCGTGAATTGATTTAAAGGCGTTTGAAATTGAAGTCGTGAGTTTTTGCTCCAATTTAGATTCTCCAAAAATCAGTTGATAATCATTTTTTGCAACTTTCAATAAATGAACTCCATCTGAGCCTTTCGCATAATCTTTTGATGAAAGTTTTATTTCTAACTTCGTTAGAATTTTAGGTGCTTTTAAGTGAGATTCAAGAAAACAGAAAAGTAATAATTCTCCTGCTTCTCCGTCATTTACATTATAATCCCGAAATTTTGAGGCTGCTTTTCGATACATCTCTCCATATTTTTCATTCTTTTTAAAATCAGCAATATCTTTCCGAGATAAAGAAAAAGAAATGAAATGGTTGGATAGCTCATTGACCAATTCAGAATAACAAAATTGATTATTCTCAATTCTTAGAATATGCAAATTTAATTTCGAGTATGTATTAGGGATATCGCAGTCAATCTCTTTGTAAAAGAGACTCAAAAAGGATTTATTTATTGTGCATTTTAATTCCAAAATTAGGATAATAAGTTTGAACAGCTAATATACTACAATCTTATTCATATCCCGCCCTCCTCAGCCAAACAATTCCTCCCGCTGCCATATTTCTGTACTGCTTTTATTTCCATCACACTTTTGTTCACGAAACCCGCAGGGTGCGGGAAAACGATAACAAATAAAATATCTGAAACATGGAAAAACAAAGAAAAAAGGTATTGCTGGCGGCCTGGGCTGTATTGTCCGCAATAGTAGTGTATGCGCAGGGGGACGGTAATGCCGGTATCAATGAAGCCACACAGATGGTAACCTCCTATTTCGATCCGGCAACACAGCTGATCTATGCGATCGGTGCGGTTGTGGGGCTGATTGGCGGGGTAAAGGTGTACAACAAATTCAGCTCGGGCGATCCCGATACAAGCAAGACAGCAGCAAGCTGGTTTGGCGCCTGTATTTTCTTAATCGTCGCAGCTACGATCCTGCGTTCATTTTTCCTTTAATCCGTTATCTGATGAAGACGTACAACATCAATAAGGGCGTTGGCAGGACGGTTGAGTTCAAAGGACTGAAATCGCAATACCTGTTCATCTTCGGTGGAGGTTTACTGGCTGTACTTATTTTGGTAATGATACTGTACATGGCGAACATAAACTCCTACATCTGTCTGTTTATCGGAGCAGGTGGTGCTTCTCTCATTGTTTGGCAGACATTCACACTGAACAGCAAGTATGGCGAACACGGCCTGATGAAAGCCGGTGCAAAAAAACGACACCCCCGCTATATCATCTGCCGGAAAGCGGTCCGCAGATATTTAAAATTCACTCAAAAATCTACGGCGATATGAGAAATACAGCAAAGACCGCTACTTTGGAAAACAAATTCCCGCTGCTTGCGGTAGAGAAAAACTGCATCCTGTCCAAAGAGGCAGACATAACGGCCTGTTTTGAAGTGAAGCTGCCTGAACTTTTTACCATTGCTTCCGCAGAGTACGAAGCCATTCACTCGGCATGGCATAAGGCAATCAAAACATTACCGGATTTTACGGTCATTCACAAACAGGATTGGTACATCAGAGAAAATTACACTCCCGACTTAGCACAGGAAGATCAAAGTTTTCTGTCAAAATCCTATCAGCGTCATTTCAACGAGCGACCGTTTCTGAACCATTACAGCTATCTGTTTCTGACGAAAACAACCAAAAGCAGAATGCGGATGCAGAGCAACTTCTCATCGCTTTGCAGGGGTACGCTTATTCCGAAGGAAATCAATAAAGAAGCGATCCACCGATTTATGGAAGCGGTCGCACAGTTTGGGCGTATCGTGAACGACAGCGGTTTTATAAACCTGCGGCGTCTGACTGAAAACGACATCATCGGAACGGATGAAAAACAGGGATTGCTGGAACAATACCTGACCCTGTCAAGGGAAAGCGGAACTCCGATGCAGGACATCGCCTTAGGTGCTGAAGAAGTGTGTATCGGAAATAAAAGGTTGTGTCTGCATACACTGTCAGACACGGATGACCTCCCGGGAATCGTATCCGCAGAAACCAGATACGAAAAGCTGTCAACCGACCGCAGCGACTGTCTGCTGTCGTTTGCTGCTCCCGTGGGATTGCTGTTGAGCTGCGACCATATATACAATCAGTATATCTTTTTGGATAACAGCGATGATAATCTTCGCAGGTTTGAAAAATCAGCAAGAAACATGCATTCCCTTGCTCGCTACAGCCGAGCCAACCAGATCAACAGGGAATGGATCGAGAAATACCTGAACGAAGCGCATTCGTTTGGGCTTTCTTCCGTTCGTGCTCATTTTAATGTGATGGCGTGGTCGGAAGACCCTGCGGAACTCAAACAGCTAAAAAACGATTGCGGCAGTGCATTGGCACTGATGGAGTGCAAGCCCAGGCATAACACCACCGACACAGCCACGCTGTATTGGGCGGGTATGCCGGGCAATGCCGGAGATTTTCCGGCAGAAGAAAGCTTTTACACCTTTATTGAGCCTGCATTGTGCTTTTTCACTGAAGAAACCAACTATCATGATTCGCCTTCACCATTTGGTATCAGGATGGCTGACCGGCTTACAGGAAAGCCTGTCCATTTGGATATTTCGGATCTGCCAATGAAAAGAGGCATCATCACCAATCGCAACAAGTTCATTTTGGGGCCGTCGGGTTCAGGAAAATCCTTTTTCACCAATCATATGGTACGCCAATATTATGAGCAGGGAGCACACGTACTGCTGGTAGATACGGGTAACTCTTATCAGGGATTGTGTGAGCTGATCAAAGGAAAGACCAAAGGCAAAGACGGAGTTTATTTCACATATACCGAAGACAGCCCGATTGCCTTTAATCCATTTTATACCGATGACGGCGTGTTTGACATTGAAAAGCGCGAGAGCATCAAAACACTCATCCTTACCCTTTGGAAACGGGATGACGAACCGCCGTCACGTTCTGAAGAAGTGGCATTGTCCAATGCGGTGAGCGGGTATATTGAAAAATTAAAACGGGCAGATGTACGCCCGTCGTTTAACGGTTTCTATGAATACGTAAAAGGCGATTACCGAAAGGAGCTGGAAGAAAAAAAAGTCAGGGAAAAAGACTTTGACATTGCCAATTTCCTGAATGTTCTGGAACCCTATTACAAAGGCGGCGAATACGACTACCTGCTCAACTCCGACAAACAGCCTGACCTGTTATCCAAACGCTTTATTGTTTTTGAAATTGATGCCATAAAAGATCATAAAATCCTGTTTCCGGTAGTAACCATCATTATTATGGAGGTGTTCATCAATAAAATGCGCAGACTGAAGGGCGTTAGGAAACTGATACTCATAGAGGAGGCATGGAAGGCAATCGCAAAAGAGGGAATGGCGGAATACATAAAATATTTGTTTAAAACCGTCAGAAAATTCTTCGGCGAAGCAATTGTTGTAACACAGGAGATTGATGACATCATCCAATCGCCCATTGTCAAGGAAAGCATCATCAACAACAGCGACTGCAAAATATTACTTGATCAGCGCAAGTATATGAACAAGTTCGATGATATACAGGCGATGCTCGGGCTTACGGAAAAGGAGAAATCACAAATCCTTTCCATCAATATGAACAACGATCCGTCAAGGCTTTACAAAGAAGTATGGATCGGGCTTGGCGGTACACACTCGGCAGTTTATGCCACAGAGGTATCACTCGAAGAATACCTGGCCTATACAACCGAAGAAACCGAAAAGATGGAAGTCATGCAACTGGCTTCTGAACTGGACGGCAATGTAGAGTTGGCCATCAGACGAATTGCGCTGCAAAGGCGTATGAACACAAATTATAATTAATCAATAAAAAAATCAGAAACAATGAAATCAAAGAATCACGAACACAAAAGTCGAATAAAAATGAATGTGAGTTACAGAATCGTTTTTATGATGTTTATGGCGATGACGTTTGTGGCAGCACCGCAGTCAAAAGCCCAGTTTGTTGTTACAGACCCGTCAAATCTTGCACAGGGAATTGTCAACAGCGCAAATGAGATTGTGCAGACCACCGCCACCGCCAACAATGTAATCAAGAACTTCAACGAAGTAAAGAAAGTTTACGAACAGGGCAAGGAATATTACGACAAACTGAAAGCGGTCAACAATCTTGTAAAGGATGCCCGTAAGGTACAGCAGACCGTTCTGATGGTCGGAGAAGTATCCGAGATATATGTCAGCAGCTTTGGAAAGATGCTCAACGATCCGAATTTCTCGCCCCGTGAACTGGCTGCTATTGCAAACGGCTACTCGGTATTGCTGGGCGAAAGCACCGAACTGCTGAAGGAACTCAAGCAGATCATTACTGCAACCGGCCTTTCGCTTAATGACAAAGAACGAATGGATATCATAGATCGGGTGTACAGGGAGGTAAAAGAATATTACAATCTGGTCAGGTATTATACCAACAAGAATATTTCCGTAAGCATTCTGAGAGCGAAAAAGAAGAACAATGCCCAAAGAACACTCGACCTCTACGGAACTGCCAATCAAAAATACTGGTAATTATGGAATACAGCAATCTGCATGAAGTTCTTCGCTCATTATATGATGAGATGCTGCCATTGTCGGCTGATATGGCAGCGGTAGCAAAGGGAGTGGCCGGACTGGGCGCACTCTTCTATGTTGCACTAAAGGTATGGCAGGCATTAAGCCGTGCAGAGCCGATTGATGTTTATCCGCTGCTTCGTCCTTTTGCTTTAGGCATCTGCATCATGTTTTTTCCGACGATCATACTGGGAACCATCAATGCGGTTCTATCGCCGGTGGTGCAGGGTACACACGGGATACTTGAAGGACAGGTACTCGACCTCAACGATCTGCAGCAAAAGAAAGACCTGCTTGAAAAAGAAGCCATGCTCCGGAACCCCGAAACCGCATACCTGGTATCGGATGAGGAATTTGACAGGAAGCTTGATGAGCTGGGCTGGTCGCCTTCTGATCTTGTCACCATGTCGGGTATGTATATCGAAAGGGAAATGTATGATCTCGGGCAGACGGTCAGAAACTGGTTTCGCAATCTGTTGGAGGTATTGTTTCAGGCGGCAGCTTTGGTCATTGATACCCTGCGCACTTTCTTTCTGATTGTATTGAGCATTTTGGGGCCGCTTGCCTTTGCGATTTCCGTGTGGGACGGTTTTCAGAGTACACTCACGCAGTGGCTCACGAGGTACATCAGTGTTTACCTCTGGCTGCCGGTTGCTGACCTTTTCAGCTCCATGCTTGCCAAAATACAATCTCTGATTGTGGAAAGAGATATAGAAATGCTGGCCGATCCCGACTATATACCCGACACGGGCAATACGGTCTATATCATTTTCATGATCATCGGCATTGTAGGCTATTTCACAATACCGACGGTTACCGGCTGGATCATTCAGGCAGGCGGTGCAGGCAATTACACACGCAATGTAACCGGAACCGCCCGTAAAGTAGGAAATGTGGCGAGCGCAGGTGCCGGTTCGGCTGCAGGCAATATCGGCGGACAGCTTATCGGTAAATAACGGACTAACGATTAAACATTCAGGAAGATGGAATTTAAAACATTGAGAAATATCGAAAACAGTTTCCGGCAGATTCGTCTGTATGCGATGGTATTTACTGTCCTCTGTACTGCAATAACAGGATATGCAGTCTGGAAATCATACAGCTTTGCCAATGAGCAGCGTAAGAAGATTTATGTGCTTGACAACGGTAAATCACTGATGCTTGCCCTGTCGCAGGATGCGGATATCAACAGACCGGTGGAAGCCAGAGAACATGTCAGACGTTTCCATGAACTGTTTTTTACGCTTGCGCCCGACAAAAATGCGATTGAGAACAACATGCGGCGGGCATTTAACCTTGCCGACAGATCAGCCTTTGATTATTACAAAGACCTGTCTGAAAAAGGATATTACAGCCGCATCATATCGGGCAATGTACAGCAAAGGATAGAAGTGGACAGCGTTGTTTGCGACTTCAATACCTATCCGTATCCGGTTCATACCTATGCCAGACAGTTGATCATCCGGTCGAGCAATGTAACAAAACGAAACCTGATCACTTCCTGTTTTCTGGTCAACTCGGTTCGCTCGGACAATAATCCGCAGGGATTCAATATCGAAAAGTTCAGGATAGTTGAAAACAGAGATACAGAAGTTATTAACCGGTAAAAACAGGGATATGAAAACACTCGATTTGGACACGTTTGCGAAAACCCTTACCGAAAAGGGATATGACGGCTACTTTTTAACGGACGGTGGTTACTCCGATAAATTGAAAGACAGTATCAGCAGGTTTTTGGAAGCTTGTGAAAACGGTACAGACCAGCCACTTCAAGCTAACAGCCTTCTGTTAAAGACTTACCTCGAATGGAATGGTGAGGACAAACCTTATACGGATTGCTATATGGATGTAAGACACGAAGACGGCAAATTCGATGTGCAGGAAATAAATATTAAAAGGAAAGACCGCTATGGGAATATATTGAAGAAATCGGAACTGACAAATCTGACGACGGAAACGGTTCCGACCGTAAAAGAAGCCCTTGCCCGGATCATTGAAGAACCTCAAAAAAAGAAAGTTTACCGTAAGCGGGGTTTCAGATTTTAATTTCAAAAAATCACAGGATGAAAATACAGAAAGAAAACAAACACAACTTTTTTGACAGGCTGGAACGTCGCTGGCAGTCAATACCGATCCGCCGGCAGCACAGGTATGCATTGTACTTTTTTCTCTGCTACCTGCTTCTGACCACAGTAGTCATCTTCGGAGTGGTACTCAGTACACTGAAATCCGAAAACGAAATGAATATCAGACACATTGAAGCGCCTGTCATGATAAAGGATAAAAGCCCTGCAGAAATGGGAGATTCAATAACAACAATTTTAAAAAACAGAAATAATGAAAGATGACAAAAACAAAGAACAGGTTGTAAGGATAACCGGGGAGGATCAAGATAGAAACGCCGGCATACAGCAGGCGGATATAACCGGCAGAACCGGAAAACTAAAAAAAGGACTGATCTTCACACTGATGGGGATTGTCTTCATCGGGTGTCTGTATTTGATATTTAAACCGGCCGAAAACAAAAATCCGATCGAAAATACCGGCTTGAACGATGCGGTTCCCGAGGCGACCGGAAACGGACTTCCAGCCGACAAAGAAAAAGCATATCAACAGGAAATGCTGGAGCAGAAAATGCAGGAAAAGCGGGAAGCGCTCCTTTCTCTGTCCGACTACTGGAATGAGTCGGCAGCAGACAACGATGAAGCAGAGCAGACCGATGAATACGAAGAAGACCCCGATTCTTATGGCAGCTACAGCAGCAGTATGGCCAATCCGGCATTGAACAGCTATCGAAAGGCACAAAATACGCTGAACTCCTTTTACGACAACAATGATGATGAAACCCGCGAACTCCGCAGACAACTGGATGAACTGAAAGATCAGCTGGCTGAACAGCGGACGGCAGTAACCCCGAATGTAGCAGACCAGCTTGCGCTGATGGAAAAGTCCTACCAAATGGCGGCGAAATACCTGCCTCAAAGTTCATCTGCAGAGGAAAAGGAAGCAGCCGGCAAACCGGTTCCCGTTATTTCAAATATTCCCAAAGATGAGCGTTTTGTATCTGTGGCACCCGCAGTTAGGCAGGTTGTCTCCGCATTGCACAGGGAACAGACAGACAGTGTTTTTTTGGCAGAATGGAGCAAACCCCGCAACCTTGGTTTTTATACGGCGGGTGTTGCCGTGCGGCAGGAAAGTCTGCGGAATGCCGTAAGAGCAGTCGTGCGGGAAACCCGTACACTGACCGCTGAAAGTTTTGTACGCCTGAGATTGCTTGATAGAGCACTGATCGGTTCGCTTACTATTCCTGAAGGTTCTATCCTGACAGCGGCCGTCAGGTTTGAGAACGGACGATTACAGTTAAAGGTGACTTCAGTTGAAATTTCGGGCAATATTATACCGGTTGAGCTGACTGCCTATGACCTTGACGGTCAGCCCGGATTGTATGTCCCCGCTTCTGATGAAGCCGGTGCATTGACTGAAATAGCTGCCAATATGGGGCGGACTTCCGGTACATCCATCATGCTGACCGGCTCTGCAGGTCAGCAGATTGCGGGAGACCTGAGCAAAGGCGTACTGCAGGGCGTATCGGGTTACTTTTCCAAAAGAATCAGGACACCGAAAGTAACGCTGAAAGCAGGCCATCTTGTATTTCTCGTTTCCGGGAAATAAGTTTTAAAACAATGTATAACCAAAAACAATTTAGAAATGAGATCAATTACGAAAAACACGCTTGGAGCCATATTGCTCCTGCTGAATATTCAGGCTGCGGCGCAGCGCAATATACCCGATACCGGTGCGGTAGAGCCATACTACCTGGAAGTTACCTACCATAAAACCTCCCATCTTCTTTTCCCTTCGCCCATCCGTTATGTGGATCTGGGCAGCGATTACCTGATTGCGGGTAAAGCCGAAGATGCTGAAAATGTATTACGGATAAAAGCCGCTGTACAGGATTTTACAGAGGAAACCAATTTTTCGGTCATTACCGAAGACGGCAGATTTTATAATTTCGATGTGCATTACAGCCCCCGGCCTGCTACCCTTAATTTTGACATTCAGGCAATGGAGCAGCAACGGAAAACCGGTCTGCCGGATTATGGGAACGGTGTTCTTTTTGACGAACTCGGCAACGATTCGCCCCAACTTACCGATCGGTTGCTTGAAGCTGTTTACAAAAGCAATAAAACAAATATCCGCCATGTCGCTTCTGCCGGTGGTGGTATTTTGTGCCTGCTCACTGCATTGTATGTTCACGATGGCAGGTTCTATTTTCAGATAGAACTGCGCAACGGGAGCAATATCCCGTTCAGTGTTGAAGATATCAGCTTCGGCATAGTGGACAAAAAAGTGTTGAAGCGCAGCGCCGTTCAGGAAAAACCACTGCTGCCGCTGCGCGTTTACCATCCGTTTTATGAGATTGCAGGAAAATCAACCGAAAGAGCTGTTTTTCTGCTGGATCGTTTTGTTCCGGCCAAAGACAAAGTATTGCAGATTTCTATTTACGAAAAGAAAGGGGAAAGACATCAGATACTGAAAGCAGGTCATTCGGTGATCATACATGCACGGACTGTAAAAGATCTGCAGTCCGAAATTCATTAATCAATAAAATTCATAAACAATGAAAAAATTAATCTTTACGACAGCAGTGCTGTTCATAATGAACCTCTCATGTGTGCATGCCCAGCGGATGCTGAAGGGGCAGACCGGAATCGAAGCCAGTGCCGGAACGTATTTTGACGGCAAGATCGGCAATCATTATTACTTCAATGCCGGATTGATTGTCAATAGTCATAACGGAAGCTATCGGTTTCTGGAAGCAGAATATGATAAAGCACAAAAGCAAAACGGACGGGATATCATTCACCGTGACAGCTATACCGCCGAAGTCGGCTCCGGTTTTCTGCTTTGGAGCGATTACCGCAGGATCATCGTACTCAATGCGGGCATCAGTGCTGTGGCGGGTTATGAAATAACGAAAACCGTACCGGGTGTGTATATTGACGATGTCTTTATTATTCCAGACAGGCACCGGTTTGTGTTTGGCGCCGGCAGCCGCATTTCCGCCGGGTTTTATCTGAGCGATTATTTCGTACTGCTTTTGCAGGGCAGGGGCAGGCTGCTTTGGGGAACGACCGGCGACCGGTTCAATTCTTCACTAAGTACCGGGCTGAGGGTTTATTTTTAAATCTGAATTCTTTTAATCCTTATACAGGCTGATTCTCTTATGAGTAAGCCTGTTTTTAATAATGATGCAGGACTTTGCTCAAATCATGAAATAACCGGTCAATTTTTTTCGGATTATCGTTTTTTAACTTTTTGAGATTTTGTATCTTCCAGTTTACCGCAGGAAAATGACGGAAATTATATACACTCCAGTCGGGTGTGAGTCTGGTAAAATTCAAAAGGAAGTCTTTATCATATTCGGTCAGGCCATTTTGAACGGTTGTTATTAATCTGCTCCGGGTCTCTTCATAATCATCGTAAGTAAACGTTTCATCCGTCATACCGGTGAACTGATTAATCAATGATGAACGCTGGTCAATCCTGTTCGGGTTCAGTAATTCATGAGCTGGCCGCTCACTGCACAACAAAAGGAAAAGGAAGCCCTCTTTAATTTGATCGGTAAAGCCGCCATTTTTCAACAGGTATTTTACATCGAAAATATCTCTGGGATGCTGCCTTGCCAAAGCTGCACATATTTTGCCTCCGAACAATTGCCCAACAGGGACTACCTGTATGGCACAAAAAGAGTCGAATGCTTCCCTCGCTTTGGAACATAATTCCATCACGGCGGGTTGTCCCAATACTCCTCTGTTTGTTAAGTTTACTTCCAACTTAACAGTGGCACCCGGAATACTTATCAGCAGTTTTGCTTCTTTTGATTTCAAGTCTGTTTTTGCCTGTACCTGTACTTTTCGAACATGAGATTCTATTGTATTTAAAATTTCATTTATAGCTAAGAGTGAAGTTGTCCGGTCTCTTACAGGTATATAGGTCAGGTCTATGTCCACTGACAGACGAGGCATATTACGGACAAACAAGTTAATAGCCGTACCACCGTGGATAGCTACATCCTTTTCTTTGGCTACCTCCGGTAAAATGCTTAATAAAAGCGCTACCTGATGTTTATAATGACTGTTCATCGTATGCCAATTTTTTGGGGATTGTTATTTGGTATTTGGCGATATATACACCGTCCTTTACAAGCATCCGCTTCCCTTTTCCCATATTTATTTTATTCAGATCGAGGTATGAAAACCACTGATGCCCTGCTTTTTCCGCCATATAAAGAAACAGCCTTTTCACCTTGACGGAGGTACATTTCTCCAACAGATGCTGTACTTTATCCGGCCTGAGGTCGTTCAAGCCCTCCATCATTTCATAGCAATGTATCAAATCCAATTTTTCGGGAGCGAGGTGCAGGCACTCCATCATTGCCCTGATACGGTCAGAGATTTTCATGGAAAAACTGTTCATTTCTATTTTGGTCAGACCATCTTCTGCGGGCAAAAATGAAGTAGGATAATAATCTATTTCAAGCCCCCAATCGTAATTTAAAAACCATGTGGGGAGCCAATCACTTCTGCTGCCAAAGAGGAATACTTTTTTTGTATTCAGTTCGAGGTAATGCGCTTTGCCCAATAACGTCATCGCTGTGAGTGCTCCCGGATGAACAGAAAGCCCTGCCTGTTCCTGTAGGGCGAATACAGCCCCTTCATATCCCACGGTATCGCCGAAGCGTATCATAGCCCCGCGCCCGATAGGCTGTAACCAGCGGCTATCCCTGTACCGGTGCTGCAACTCGTAACTGTAGCCTTCATCCTCCAACCATGACGAAAGCAGCACCACTCCTTTGGGGATATTGCTCATGAGCTGGTTTATTTTTGTTTGCTTATCGTTACTCATAGTAAATTAATATACACAAATATAAACTATTTTGCCGAATAGGTTTAAAATTACATGAATAAATTAACCAGTAGTAAAGTAATTCAGACATTCTTAAACTTAATTGCTTTTTTTCTTCCTGCAAAGGGAAACTGCTCAATGAATAGTTTAATAGCCTTTATCCGGTTGTAATCGGATCTGTACAACACTTTCGGAAATAACCTCAGTTAACTCCAAAACCGGTGATTGTTTTTTACTTTCTGCATCTCTGCACTGTGAATACCTGCTATTATTTTCTTTCCGATTTCGCAAAGTGAATATTATTCTTTAATTTTAAGTGTCATATAAGTACAAATCCCTCCATTGCTTCGGGATTTGTATTTTCAACGGACTGTACAGAACATTTAACTGTAAATTTTTATCAATTATGAATATTTATCTGATATCTTTAGTTGATACGAATCTGTCCGAAAAAATGACACTGTTATCGGGTATTGCCGGTATCCGATCCGCATTCTATTACAACGAATACGGCAGGATATTCAGTCTGAGCAAAAAACTGGTGGAATCATTTATTCAGTTTATAAAACGCACTGCATTCTTCCCCGATTCAAAGATTCAAAACTTTTACAGACGGGGAATGGAACTTGATTACGAACCCGAGCATCCCGTAAATGACCATGATCCGTTGTCCCTGCCATTGCACAGGTTTGTCCATCATCTCAGCTTCGACCCGGACACCGAATACCAGATTTTTCCGGTGCACCTGCACTACACAACTGCTGCAGAGCTGAGAATGCTGACAGGCATGGGCATCATGAATGACGGTATGGTCAGCAGGGTGGTGCTTCACGAATTGGGCATTCCCAAACAAAAAATCAACTTTGGCCCACAGCGGCTCCATTATCTGCAGCAGGTGGTTGAATCTTATGAACCCGGCGCAGATGATTCGCTCGAAAAACTGATGAGGCATTTTCAGGTCAGTGAAAGCAGGTTCCGGCAGGACTGCAAAGAATTCTTCGGCTGCACCTTTATTCAGTTTTACAGCAAGATGAAGCTGATGTATGTTC